>JAEEGK010003587.1_pt1 | contig 38569 bp, 23 predicted proteins | sample 8958771 | NCBI WGS metagenome assembly JAEEGK01 (sample SAMN16246547, study PRJNA631951) | gut metagenome | biome: gut microbiome; feature: rumen; material: SC-attached | host: Bos | place: Iran: Karaj | collected 2018-10
AAAAAATATCTCTTTATTATTTCTTCTGGTTTTGATAATGACATTTAAAATATTTAAATTTTTAACATGTTTAAATAATTAAATAATATATGAAAATAAATATTGATTATTAATTTAAATATCAAAAAAATTTAAATGTATTAATTTAAAGGATTAATTTATTAAGTTTTATTATAAAAATTATTGAGGAATATAATCAAAATTTTCAATTATTTCATTTTTTCTATATTTTCTACTTATAAAATATTTTTTAAAATAAAGAAAATAAAATAACATAATAATAATAATAATAAAAAGAAAAATTATAATTAAAATTTTTTGAATTGTTTCATTATTATTTTTTTTAAAATAAAAACTGAGCATTTTTTTATCTAAATCAAAAACAATGTGATATTGTAAAAAAATAGGTTTTCCAAAAGTATTATAATGTCTTTCATATTTATCAAAAATAGCATTAAAATAAATTTTATTTTCTATTTTCCTAAATAAATCTAATTTATTTATTTCAAAAGTATAATTTAATTCTTTTTGAAAAAAAGAAATATTTGGAAAATTAATTAATTCTTTTTCAAAATCATCACTTTCACAATAATATAAAAGATATTTATTATTAATTTCTTCAAAAAAGCAAATTTCCTTTTCAAAAAATTGAGAAAAAAAATTTAAATCTAAATACTGTTTTAAATCTTCATTAAAAATAAAAAATTGAACATTAAAATCAAGATTAACATCAACATTAAATTTAATTAAGTGATTATTAATAAAAATATCACAAGAAATAACCCAATCAAATTTATAAGTTTGAATTAAAGAATAAGTTTTTTCAATTTTATAATCTTTTAAAATATAATTATTATACTCTTCATAATCACATCCAATAATTAAATAACCATGAGTATTATTAATAAAAGAAATAAAAAATTTTTTTTTATTAATTTTACTTCTTTCATATAATAAATCAATTAAATTATATTCATTCTCTGAATCAAAACCTTGTGAACCAAGTCCTAAACTTGAAGGATAAATAATATCATATTTTTTATTTCCTGTTAAAATAAAAGGTAAATTTTCTATAATGATAATATTATTTTCTTTAAGAAAATAAAAGGTTTCATTGGCAAATATACATTTTGAAAAATCTACTGAAGGATAATAATATTCTTTTTCATCTTTGGTTTTAAATGATTTTGATATATTTTTATTATATATTCTATAATTTTTGTCATTACATATATAAAAGTAATATTGAGAAAATTTTAAATATAAAGGAATTTTCTGAGGAGGAGTTCCTATTAAAATATTTGAAATATATTCTTTTCTGTATAAATTATCGTTAAAATTTAATTCCTTTGTTTTTTCTTTAAAAGGAAATATTATATATTTTTCTAAAGAAAAAAAAGGAAAGCATGTAAATATGAATAATAATATTTTCATTAGATTATTTTATTATTTTTTGATTTTTCTTAACAATTCAAAAAAAAATTTAATTTATTATAAAAAATGTCAGAAGATTTTTCTTTCCAAGAATCAATAGAAAATTACGTACAATATATATCAGATTATGAAAATCAATTTGAAAATCAAAGACAAAATTGTTCTAATTGTTATAGTGATATTAAGAATTTAATAACAGAAATTGAAAAAGAATATCCTAAAATAGATATAAATATATTTAGTGATTTTTTTCAAATAATAGAAGAATTTTTTCAATTTTTTTCATCTTCAAAAGAAATTTTAAATAAATTTAGTTCTTTAAATGATTACACTCAAGAATTAAATACTAAATATAATAGAATAGTTGATGTTGTTAATGATTATAAAGAAATGTATGAAAATTTAAATGAAGAAAATAAAATTAAAGAAAATAATATTATTAATTTAAAAGAAGAAATTTCTAAATTAAATAAAAATTATATTGAATTATATCATAAATATGATTTAAATAATAGTGAAAAGTTAAGGACTAATATAATTGAAGAAAACACTCAAAAAAATTTAATGGAAAAAATAAAGAAATTAACAGATGAAAAGTTAGAACTTGAGAATAAAATAAATATTTATGAAAGTATAATGAAAAATAAATATGTATTGAAAACAGATTATGAAAAATTATTATTGAATTCAAAAAAAGAGAAAAAAAAGAATGAAGAATTAATAGAATCATTACAAATCGAAAATGAGAATATAAAAACAGAAAACAAGAAATTATTAACATTAAAATATGAATTAGAAGAGCAATTAAATAAAAAAATAGAAGAAATAGATAAAATAATAAATCAAGCAAATAATGAAATAAGTAATTTAGAAGATAATAAAAATGATAATATAAAAGAAGTAACAACATTAGAGAATTTATTAGCAATGGATGAGGAAGAACAAAATCAATTAAATACACCAATAAATATATTAAATATAAATAATCAAAATATTAAATTAAATAATAATAATAATCTTGATACAATAAATACAAATAGAAAAAGTTTAAGTTATATAAGTCCAAGAGAAAATAATAATACAATGATTATCAATTCTCATAGAAGTAATATTGAAAGTAATTTAACTACTAATTTAAGAATTTCAAATTATAATAATTTATTATCTGAAAGAACTTCTTTTTTAGAAATTAAAGATAATAATCAAAATGAAGATAATGTTTATGATACTTATAGAGATAGTCAAAGATCTAATGTTAGTCAAAAAAAAATATTAACTCCTAATTATTCGAAAATTAAAAATGCTTATAAAATGATTAAAAAAAATCCTGCTAAAAAATATAATGATGATTATTATAAGCAGTTTTTCTTTTTATTATTTCAAACTATGAAATTAAATAGTGAATCTATTGAAGCTTTCTTAGTGGTTGATCCTGAAAATTTATATAATCAATGTAAAAAAGAACATATTCCTTTTCATAAATATGAAAAATGGTTAAATGAACATATTGAAATTAATGTTGATAATAATGCAATTAGAAATAATCAAGATTATGTTAATCTTGTTACTTTTATTTCTAATAAATTATTTTAAATTTTTTTTGGTTTAAATTAATATTTATTTTTTTTTTCTTATATTATATTTTAACCCTAAAAGTGAATAATCATATAAAAATTAAATTATAAAACCTAAAATAATAATTTTTAATCGTGTAATTTTAATTCAGTGTTAACTTCATCGATTAAATCTTGATCATTTTTCTTCTGTGGTAATATCACACATATAATTAATATAAAAATTGCTAAAACAATTAAAATAGTTAAAATAATAAAAATAATTTTCCAAATAGTAAAAGAATTAGTAATACATTTATTTTCAGATAATATTGTTGAATTAGGACAAATTTCAACACAATTTTTACTTAATCCTTCAACATCAACTAAATATTTAAATTTTGAGTTTTCATCACATGATAAACAATTATTATTATCATTTTCTTTTCCTTTTGAACAACTTTTACAATTTGAATCACATTTTAAGCATTTATTATCTAATTTATAATAAGAAATACTACAATTATTTTTACATTCTTTTGTATCATTATAAAATAATAGATTTTCTGGGCATGAAGTACAATGAGAAGAATTATCAGAAAAACCTTTATCACATGTTAAACATGAAGGATCACATTTTTCACAAAAAGTATTATTGACATAATATCCACTTAAACAATTATCAATACAATTTCCTTTATCTCTTTGAAAGTATTTATTATTTATACATGAAGTACAATGAGAAGAATCATTTGAATATCCTTGAGAACAAGTTAAACATGAAGAATGACATTTTTTACAATATTTATTATCTTCATAATAGTATCCATTAAGACATTCATTTACACATTCTTCTGAATCTTCTTTCAATAATTTATTTTCTGAACATGAAGTACAATGAGGTGAATTATCAGAAAAACCTTTATCACATGTTAAACATGAAGAATTACATTCTTCACAAAATGTATTATTAATGTAATATCCACTTAAACAATTATCAATACAATTTCCTTTATCTCTTTGAAGGTATTTATTATTTAAACATGAAATACATTTTTGATTTTCTTTATCTGTTGATTCTTCTTCACAATCATCACATGCTTCATAACATTTTTTACATTCTCCATTTTTATGTTTATATCCTTCTCTACATGTTGTACATTCATTTTTATTTTCTCCATTACATGTTTTACATGAATTATAACAATATTTTAATATTTTTAATTTTTCATTTAAATAAAAAGAATTTTCTGGTTTTTCACTTAAACATTCACTTTCATTATAAAATTTATAAGGTTTATTATTATCTAAATCTTTACATAATGCACAAATATTATTTTCAATTGAATAAAAATTTGTATCACAAGAAGTGACACAAATATTATCAGGTTTTAAAAGGTAATTATCACAATTATTTTCAGTTTTAATTCCACATCTATTTGATTTTATATCTAAAATTATTTCTTCTCCTAAAGAACATTCATTAATACAATTATTATTCGTATCTTTTACATATGTACATAATTTATATGCTGATTTATCTGTTATTATTAATAATGAATTAAGAGAATAAGATTTAATTTTATTTATTGTTTCATTTGTATTAAATAATATTTTATTGTTTCTAATGTCAAATACACCATGATATATATTTAATTGTTCATTAGATGAATTTTCTTCTATTTCATAATATATATAAAAAGATTCTTTTATTGATTCCATTGATTTAATAGTATAATCATTCATAAAATTAAAAGAAAAAGCTGAATTATTATATAAAGAATAATCGTTGTAATTGTTTGAAACATTAATTTTATTTTTTGAAAATCCAGAAACAAAATTAGAAGAATTATAACTAAACCAATATAAATATTCATTATTAAAAATATTACTTTGAATATAATTTAATTGATTATCTAAGACAATACCATTATCATCACTAGGAATATAAGCATTTACATCTACACCGTTAATCACAAAAACTATTTTTTTCAATATAAACTTAGTATTTTCTAATAAAACAGCAACCATTTTAAATTCATTGTTTGTACCTAGATAAGTCCAAATAAAATTATAAATTCTTTCAATATTTAGATTTATTGGTATAAATTCACTATGATTACTATTTAATTTAGAATAATATAATTTATTTGTATTTAAAAAAACAGTAAACATAAAATTATAATTAGCTTTATGTCCTTGTAAATAACATTTTAAATCCCAATATTGTTCATTGGAAAATTCATTTGGTTTTAATTCTTTTATTTTTCCATTTTCTATAAATGAAAAATAATTTTTTCCTGATGGACATACATAAAATTTATTGTTAATTTTATAAAAACTTTCTATAAATTCCCAATTCGTTTCAGAATCCGCACCATCATTTATATTAAAATAATTTTGCTCTGTTATTGAACCTGCATTTTTAGTTAATTTTTTTTTTATAAAAATATTATCGTTAGACCAATTTTTTTGGGATATTATTATAATTTTTTGAGAAGGTGATTCTGAAAATAAATCTTCTGTTGAATTTGAAAAATTCCAATTAGGAATAAATGATAAAGATAAACTTATTAAAGTATTAAAGATAAATAACTCAATTAAGTATTTTATTTCCATTTTTAATTTATCAAAATTAATATTTATTATATTTATTTTTTTAATTGATTTGTTTAAACCTAAAAAAGGAAATTGTTCAATAATAAAATTAAAAATGTTAAATAAACATTTTTTTTCCTTTTATTCACATTTAAATGTTAAATATTTAACATTCGTCTTTTAGATTTTTAATTTATTCTGAAAATTTTATAGATTAATTCTTTAATTATTTTAAAATTCATTTTATTGAAAAAACATAAAAAATTAAATTAAATCTAAACAATTAACTATATTATTATTTATAAATGACATCTAAAATTCGTTTAGATACAATAGAAGATCTGAAAAAATATAAAAAAGAAATTGAAAGTGATGAACAAATAGAAAATTTTGAAGGAAAAATAATAGATGGAATGTTTAAATTTTATAAAGAAGTAATAGAAGAAATGTCAAAACCTGAAATAAAAATAGATAATTTAAAATTTATAATAAAAAAAAAAGACAATAATCAAATTTTTATTAAAGGTGATTATTATCAAGAAAATTTTTGGGATACGAGTAAAGAAGAACTTAAACAAATGAATGATAACTATTTATATGTAACAATAGATATCACTAATAAAAGGAATTTCGAAAAAAATTCAAAAATTAATTTTAAATTTCTTAAAATAACTAATGGAAAAGAAATTTATGAAGTGGGAGATAACAGAAGTGTTGATTTAGAAAATATTAAAAATACATTAAATGAAATGAAAAACAAATATTCAAATGATTGTTTTACAAAATTCAAAGTTAAAGATCATAAAGATGATTTTTCTTATGATTTTCAAGGAAAAACACTTATAATAGAATGTGAAGAAATAAATTTATAAAAAAAATAATAAAAAAAAATAATATATAGCAATTAATCATAAAATCTTATGTTATCTTCATAAAATTTAATTAATTTTTTAGGTGCAATATCAGCTATTTTACTTGTGGATAAAATATGATTTTTTTTTTCTCCATTATTTTTTCTTATTAAAACACTTGCATGACATTTATCATTTATTTTACAAATACTATTAATTTCAATAATTTCAAAATTACTAAAATTTTTTTTTTCATTATCAAAAATATTTTTAATACATATAAAAGGAGAAGTAGCTTTAATTGAATTATGATATTTTTTAACTTTATTATTTTTTCCTTTATTTTTATATTCTTTTTTTATTTTGTTTTCTTTATTTATAAAAGAAGAAAGAATTTCTTCTTTGATTTTATTACTCCAAGTGAAATTGTTTTTTGAATTTTCAATATTTTTATTTTCATATTCTTTTATTGCTTCTTTAGCATGATTTAAATTTGATAAAGGTTCCCAACTTGATTGAGAATCATCATATCCTAACCATTTAATTTTATATTCTATTATTCCCTTTTTAGATATTCTTTTTCCTATTATTTTCTCTATTTCATATTCGGAATCTTCATTGCTTTCTTCAAGTTGAATCATTTTACAAATTTAAATATTTATTTAATTTTTATATTTTTTTATTGTATTATATAATTTATTTGTAATTGATTCAATCAGTTAGAAATTAAATGAATTATATTTTATCATAAATCATTAATTGTTCATTTATGTATTTATGATTAATTATTTTCAATTTTTTCAAAGAAATAAAAAAATGTTATGAAAAAAATTTTTTATATAACTTGAATTAATGATATAATTAATTATTATTATATTTTTAATTAATAAATACAATAATAAATAATTTAATAATAAATTTAACTCATCCTTCAATAAAAATAATATTCAAATTTATTTTTTTTTATAATGATTTACTTAAATTACTTAAATTTAAATAATTAAATATCAAAAAAAAATAAAAGTCGAAAAAAATGAAAAGAATAATATTATTATCCTTTCTACTTACCTCAATATTAAATGAATTGGTATCATTTTCCCCAGAAGACGTATTAATATTAACAGATGAAAATTATACAGAAGCAATAGTCCAAATTGATAATTTAGTAATATTAGCATATGCAAGATGGTGTAAAAATTCAAAAGATTTTAAACCAGAATATTTAGAAGCAATTAAAATATCAAAAGAAAGAAATTTAAATGTTACTTTTGCAACAATAGAATCATCTAAAAATAAAGAGTTTAAAGAGAATTATTATATACAAAGATTTCCAACAATAATAATATTTTCAGAAAATGATAAAAATATAACATATGATGGAGATAAAAATGCATATTCCTTATATAAATATTTAGATAAAGAAATAAATGGTCCAATAAGAAAATTAAATACAATAAAAGAAATAGAAGAATATATAAAATTAAATAAAATAGTATTATTATGTACTTTTTCAGAAAAAAAAAAAGAATATGAACCTTTTGAACAAATGTCAAAAACAACAAATATTTATGATTTTATTATATGTTTAAGTGAAGAATGTAAAACAAAATATAAAGAAGATTATATTTTATTTAAACAATTTGATGAACCAATAATATATTTATCAGAAAAGAATGATGATAATAGTGAAATTGATTTTACTTTACTTTTAACTTTTCTAACTATTTATGGAGTTGAAACAGGAGGAAAATTAACAGAACATGAATTTAATTTAATTTCAGATTTATTTGTTCCTACTGTTATTTATATTAGGAATTCTAAAAATGAAAATCATATTAATAAAGATATTATTTTTAAGAAATTACATTTGAAAAATAGGAATGATTATTATTTTTTAGTTTTTGATATCAATGAAAATGAAATTTCTAAAAAAATTAATAAATATTTACAAATTGAAGAAGAAAAAATTCCTTTAGTTATGTTTATTCAACCTCGAGAAGAAACTATTGAAAGATATATAATGAAAGAAATAAATGAAGAATCAATAATGAAATTTTTAGAAGATGTAAAAAACAATAAAATATTAAAAGAATTATCTTCAAGGAATATACCTAGTAAAGAAACACAAGATTTATTTTCATATCATTTAATAGTAGGAAAAACATTTGATAAAGAAATATTAGAAGATGATATAAATATTGTTTTTTATTTATCTTCTGCATTATTTTGTACTGATTGTTTAAAAGCAGGAAATATAATAAATGAACTTGCGATGTTTTATCAAAATCATACTTTAAGTAAAAATAAAATTAAATTTTGCCAAATGGATCTTTCTTTTAATGAAATGAGAGGTGAGATTGTAGATAAAATTAAAACTTTTCCTGCTTTTCTTTTATATTTAAAAAATAATAAAAATAATCCTATCTTATATAAAGGAAATCTTAATAAGGATGATATTGAAAATTGGTTTTTAAAAGAATTAAATTGGGAAAAAAAATCTTTTTATGATAAAAATGAAGATTTGTAATGAATTATTTATTTTTATTATTTAAAAATTTATTAAAATTATTTGAATTTAATTATTTTATAATTAATTTAATTAATTAATATAATTTAATATATATTTATCTATTTATATATTGTTTTATTTTTAGAAGAATAAAAGTTGTTTCATATAAAAAATTAAAATTCGATTGTTAAAAATACTTATAAATAAAATAAATAAAGGAGCCAAAAAAATCCATATTATAAGTAAACAAATTAAACCTGAGTAAAACCAATCCAATTGAGAATTAATGTATATATAACAAAAAACAACAGAATAAAAAAACATAAATATATCAATTAATATAATAAATATTATTGAAATAATTCTTTTAATAAATAGTTTTCTATTTAATTTTTTATTTAACTTTTCTCTTTTTTCTTGTTGATTTATTAATTTTTTATAAACTTCATCATATTTTTTTAATGAAGAAAAAGACATAAGAGAAATTAATTTTATTATAAAGCAAAATAAAGAAGAACAGGCAATTGAAATAAATAATTTTTTACTTTCATAAAAAAAAGGATAATAAAATTTATTTTTATTTTTATGAAACATCCTTTTTTTTACAAATTCAGTTTCTTTAAAAAAAATAGCATTAAAACCAAAAACATTTAAAATATTAATTCCTAAAATAATAATATAATAAGGAGAAATATACATAATTTTCCATAATGAAGTTAAAGGATGTAATCTTAATAAATTTATTATGAATTTTTTACAAAAACTTCTTTTCAATATTTCATTATTAAATTCTTTTGAATTATCTAAATTATTTTTTAAAGGAATAATTGAATTTAAATTAACATTAAAAGACTTATAATTTATTGTATTCGATTGATTTTCATTATCTTTACTTCTATTATTTTTTATTTGAGAAGAAACAAAATTTTTAAATAAATCATTCAATTCTTTTAATTCATTTGATTCATCATTAATCATATATTTTATTTCTTCAATTATATCATTATTAAAAATGATTTTATTAAATATTATGATTATAAAAAAGAAAATATTCATTGTTAAAAATAACCAGAATGCTATATTATTCATTAAGTCTTTTACTTTTAAAAAACATTGAAATATTAAGAAATGAGTTTTATCATAATTATCTAAATATTTTTCTATTATTGAATATCCCATTCCAGTTTCATTATATGGACAAAATAAATTTATCATTTTATTATCTAAAGAATAAAAAATACAATTGTGATTATCTCCATTAAATGTAATGTTTTGATAGATATTTTGTTTCCTGTAAATTTGAGTTAAATCAATATTAAATTTATCACTTCTAAAACATTTATCTGAAAATGCTTTATCTGAACTTTGATAAATGTTTATTCCTTTATTTTTATAATATTTATATAAAGAATAATTGATTCTTTTATTTTCAATAATAGGTAAAGAAATATTTAAATTACTGCAATTATAAAGAAATATATTATTATTATTTTCATAAGGATTATTTATTTCTAAAGCATCAATCATAACATATGAATAATTTAAATTATCAATATTTGAAAAAGAATAATTAATATAAGTTATCATATAAGAAAAATATCCACTATCATTAAAATTATTATTATTACAAGAAGTAATATTTGCAAAACCAATATTTTTATCTATTGCAAAATTACTACATGAAGTAATTGAATTTTTATTATTAAACATTCTTAAAATAAATAATTGATCATAACTATCATATAAAACATAACATTTATTAATATCATATAATTTATTTTCCATTTCATTTTTATGAAGAGAATACCCTATTTCTTTTAATAAATGTACATATGATTTTTTTATATTTTGAATTTCTGAGTTATTCATATTTTCAATATTTATATTATTTTCATTTTGTAAATATCGTATATTTTTATTTTTATTTTCTTCGTATTTTTCCATAAAAATTTTAAAAACTAATCCAATCAATTCAAACATTGCTTTACTTTTCATTTTATTAAATGTATTATTATTATTATATAATAAATTAGTATTTCTTCCAGTATAAAAAATTTTAGTAATATTAACTGATTTTAAAAGATAATTTGTAATATAACTTTGCATAATATTATCAATAAACAATTGATTTTTATATTTAATAAGAACATTAATTAATTTTATTTTTCCAAGTAAAGAAATATTATTCAAATTAAAAATACTTTCATTTTCTCTTTCTCCAAAAATATTTCTAGTAGGTATAAAAATTTCAATATTATTATTAAAATATATATCAATTAAATCTTCATAAATTTCACATAAAGTACCAATAAAACCTTTAGAGCAATTACATTTAGGAATTGAATTTTCATAATAACAAACTCCATTATTATAACAATAATTTTCACAAGAAACTAGATTTTCATTTAAATCTAATATTTCAGGAAATATACATTCATTTTTATAAAATATAGTTTCAATAGGACAATTATTTGAACAAATACCATTAATTTCAATATAATTATTACCTAAAGAAGAACATAAAATACATTTATCATTATTGAAAGATGTAATTCCCATTAAAGAAGGACATTTTTGAATACAAGTTTTATTATATTCTTTTAAATTTAAATTTATTAAATTATTGTTTGAACAAGATGAATAACATGTATTATTATATGTTATATAATTACATAATGATACACATTTATAATTTGAAAAATAAGGTAATGAAGGTGTTATTTCTTTACATGTTTGGCATGAAAATACATATATTTTTGATGTTAAATTATAATATATATTTATAAAGGAATTTTTACATGAAAAAAAATGAATTTCTGCTTTTATATAATCTTTTTCATCGTTTATATCTGAAAATATTTTAAATATTAAAATATCACCGTTTGATATTTCCAAAGGTGTTATTTTAATTTTTAAATTATTGTATTCATCAATTGATAAATTATTTCTATTTATCTTTATTGATTCATTTTGATTTGTTTTATTTAAAGTTACTGTCATATAATTATTATTATTTTCATCCGTTCCTTCTATATACTTTTCATATATTTTCTGATCAAAAGTTATTATCAAATATGTTGAATTATGCATTACATAAATTGGATTATTTAAAACTTTTTGAGGGCGATTTAAATTATTTATTACTATTAATTCATTAGTAGAATTTAAAACAAAGGAATTTTTCATAATAATAGAAATTTTATCTTGAATAGAAGGAAAATTTCGATTATTAGATAATTGATTTTTAAATTTAAATATATATTCAATAAAATAATTAGTTTCAACATATTCTAATTCTTGATCTAAATAAATAACTTTATCAATATAATTAATATCAATTTCTTCATCAAAATACAAAGAAATTAAATTTGATTGTTCATCATATAATTTCATTATAGTAATATCTTCTTCAGTAGTAAATTGTTCAGTAACTCTAATTTTAAAATTTGGATTTTGAATATTAATAATATAATTAATTATATTATTTTCATCTGTATCATCGTAAATTTTAATATTATAATTTTGATTTATTACAGTAAAAATAAAATCATAATTTATTTGAATTACTTCATATTTAATTAAATTATTATTTGAATCTTTTAATTCAATATAATTAAAATAATAATCAACTTCTATATTATTATTGAATATTACTTTTGTTATTAAACTTTTTGAAAGAATAACATCTTCTTTAAAAGGAATCATTACATTTTTTAAATTTGAATTTAAATAATAAGTTCCTATAGTTTCTTTTAATTTCATTTTAGAATAATAAGAAAAAATAATTGGACATAAAGTATTATTTGTATATATTAAATATTTACCACAAGTTTCATTAGTACAATTATTTTTAAAATAAAATTTTAAATTTTTTCTATTTGATTCTCCTTTATATGATATTAAATCTTTATTTAAAGAAAAATTTTTAGATGAATTAAAACGATCAATTAATAAAACAGTAAAATCATTTATTAAATCAATATCATTTGAAAAAGTAACTTCAATTTTTCTATTTTCTCCAATTTCATCATTTGATATTTTATCATTTGATAAAGTTGCTATTTTATTATTTGGAGTTAAATTACTTATTTTTAATCTTAAATTCTCAATTGAAATTTTTTTATTACATTCATTTATATATTCTATTGTATTTGAAGTAAAATTAACTTTAGGAATTATAAATTCATTTGGATAATTTGTTATATATTCATTATTATTGATTATTATTTTTGATAATTTTTCATTTTCTAAAAAAGATAATTTAATATATTGATTTTCCATAAAAGTATATAATTCAATTTCTTCTATTGTAGATTTTAATCTTTTTATAAAATTAAATTTTGTATTTAATAAAGGGAAATTATTTATTTTTATATAAGATTCACCATAAGAATATTTATTTATTGAAGATAAATCAAATGAATAAATAAAAGTATCATCATTTTCAATTGGATTTGATTTAATTATATTATTTGATAAAAATAATTGAATTTGATTTAATCTTACATTAGTTGTAACATTAATTTTAATTTGTGGAAATTCTTCTATAAAAGGAAAAACATAACATTTTTCACTTGGATTATTTTCTATTGAATAAATTCCAGTTGGTATATTTTTAGTATATTTTATTAAAGAATTATTTTGATTTTGTAAAATTAAAGAAGTATTACCTGGTATATTTCCTGGAATTATACAATTAAAAATATTATTATTTAATTGATTACATTTATTATTTTCTAAATATATGTTATTTTTAAATAAAGTTAAATCATTTGAATTTTTAAACTTAATTGTAAAATTTATTTCTTTTGATAATGAAGTTTCTTCTATTAAAAATATTGTTTCTTGTATTTCAAATTGAGGTTCTGATACTTTAATAATATAATCATTTTTATTAAAGTAAATATATTCATCAAAAATATCATTAAATGAAATAATTGAATATTCTAAATTAGAATTATTTAAAGGAATTATTATTTCTAAATTACTATTATTTATGACTTGAAAATATTTTGTAGAAATATTTGAATTATCATTTGTATAATTAATTTTCGTTAAAAAATTTAAATTATAGTCATTTGAAGAAATATATATTTTATTATCTCCTCTATAATTATAAGAAGGAATAAAAAAATCAAATTTTGCTTCTTTAATATTTTTATATAAATAAAAAGAATTAATTTTATCATTATTATATAATAAATCATATTCTTTTCCAAAAATATTTTCATCATTTTCTATTAAATGATAAGTATCATATTCACAAATTAATTGTTTTGATGTTGAATTAAAATTACAAGAAGAAATAGGAATATTAGAATTTTCATTATTTTTTATTGTTATTTTATTTGTATTTAATAAACATTTTGCTTTTTCAAATATTAATTTACCAGTTTTTGAACTTGAATTATAAAAAGAAATATAATTTGAAGTTATATTTTTAAATTCTAATTGTGTTATATTAATTTTTTCAGTGTATAATAATTTATGATTTTCTTTTAAATAAATATTAAAAATATTATTTTCACTTTCATTTAATGAAATATTTAAAATATTATTTACACTATCAAAGTATAATTCATTTGAATTAATCGTAAAAGTAAAATTATTAAAAGATAAAATATGTTTATATTTATCAATAATTTGAATATGCATTTCAATATATTTATCATAAGTAGATAAACAATTTTCTAAATTAAAATCAAGTAAAAAATGAATATCAGAAAAAAATAGAATTTTCTGTGAATTATATTCATAAATATTATTTGAAGAATCAATATAAAATAAACTAATGATTTCATTATTATCTTTTGGAATATAATAATAAATATTATTTTCTTTTGATAATAAAGTGAAATTGCCATTTACATTTGAAAATAATTTTTTTATTTCAACATCATTGACTTTTATTTCCGTTATTGGTTTAGAATCATTTATAAATGGAATCCAATTAATTGACGAATTAATTATAATATTTGGTTCATCTTCAATTATAATTATAAATTCATATGTAATTGAATTAATAAAATTTATAATTTTAATTGTTTTATTTCCTTTTTCTGAAAATTTTAAATTATTTTCATTTGGATTTATTAAAATATTTGATTTATTATCAGAAGGAAAATAATATTTTAAAGGAGTTTCATCTTCATAAATTACTGATTTAAATTTTCCTTGATAAATATTATTATGGAATGATATTGTTATCCATTTTGGTGAAGAATTTTTTTTTATTTTCAAATAATTTTCTTTTAACGATATTTCACCATTATCTATTATAAGATAATTTTCATTATCATAATCAAAAATATCTTTTGATTTTGTTATAAATCTAAAATAACTTTTTGATAAAATTAATGAATTACTTTTGATAAATAAATAAAGTATATTTCCTTTTATTAAAAATAAATTTTTATCAAAAGAAAAAATTGTAATATTTTCTCCGTTAAAATGTGTATAATATAATTCAATATAATTAATTGCAAATTGATTAATTAAATAAATATTAAATTCTATAGATAAAGTGTAATTGAGAGAATAATTTAAAATCCTTTCTGAAATTTGATTAATAAATAAAGGAATATCAAATTGTAATTCTTCAATAATTTTTTCTTCTTTATTTTGATTTATTATTTTTTGAATAGAATAAAGTCTTTTATTACTTTTAGGAAGAACATTAATATAAATTTTATTTGTTTTATTATCATATATAAATTTATATTTTTTAAAATCATTTTCTAAACTTAAAGCTCTTTTATATTGTATAATTTCATTATTTTCTTTATTTTCAATATTAATTAAATTAATTAAACCTAAATAAAATATTTCACTATTTAAACAAATTTGATAACTTCTAATATTATTATTATCTGTAATAAAATTACCATATATATCACAAAATAAAATTTCTAACTTGGAATAAAAATGTTCAGAAGAAAAAATTTGATTAGTAATAATAATACTATTAGATTCCATAATTTGAAAACCTAAATTAAAAAAAGAATCAGCAGAATAAATTTGAGTACAAATATTTTGAGAACATGTTACTTCAATAATTTGATCTGTAATTTGAGCATCGTTTTTAATTGTTCTAAATAAGAAATAATCAAATGAAAAATAACATTCTTTTATATTTTTACTTAAAGAAAAATAAAAAGAAAGCTCATTATCTATTATATATGAAGGTGTAATTAAATCTAAAAATGTTATATTTTTATAATCTTGATATATAATGTTTTTATTTTCTGTTATTATAAGATTAAAAATTGAGTCTTTTGAAAATAAAGTTTCATTATATGAAAAAGTAAATAAATTATTTTCTTTTTTATTAAAAGTATATAATTCATTTTTATTATTTATATTTTGGATTTTTACATTTAAATTATCATAATTAAAATTATAAAAGGATAAAAGAGAAATTGAGAAATCATAATTTTGTTTATAATAATAACAAGAATCAAGAGAATTATAATTATAAAAAGCATATGAAATATCTTCAATTATAAATAAATTATATGATAATTCATATAAAGAATCACTTTGTCTTTGAAAAGAATATTTAAAAGTATAATTTCCTAATTGATTACTTTTAAAAATATATGAATTTGTTTCATGAGCATAATTTTGAATTCTTATATTATTAGAATTAGAATCTTTATTAAAAAATAAATAAACTTGATTTAAATTATAATTCTTCATTTTAATTGGAATATCAATTTCTGGAAATTCATTATTTACTTTAGGATTAATATATATTGTTTGTTCTATATAAAAAACTGGAAAAGAATTATCTAATTTAATTTCAGTATTTAAATTAATTTCATTTCCACAAAAATTTATATAATATAAATTAAATATTTTTTCATTTTCTGAATTAAAATTAAAATCATTATCAAATAAATCAAATTGAAATGAAATTGAATTTGTTGATAATAATTTTGATTTAACTGGAATTAATTTAATATTATTTAAATTTATTAAATAAATATTTGATATTTCTTCGTCGAATAAAAAATTTTTGTTGAAAGTTAAATGTAATATTTGATTGTTATTATTTTGAATTAATTCTGGTGAAATTGAAGTTAATGTTAAATCATTTATAAAATATATTATATTGTCATTAAAAATTACTTTTTCATAATTTAAAATTTTAAATTTTATTTTTATATCTTGGGAAAATTGATTTGGCACATAATTAATGATATAAATATAATTATTATTGTTTGATTCTATTTCAATTTCATTCAATTGAAATTTTAATGAAAGTTCATTTTGTGAATTTTCAAAGGAAAAAATATGAATGGTTAAATTTTTAAATGAAGAATTAGGAATAATTCGTTGACAACAATTATCAATTGAATAATATAAAATAATAATTTCTTTTTTATTTCCAAAATTATTTCCAAAATTACTAAAAAAAATAAATAATTTTTGTCCTTTGTTTATGTTTTTAATATTATAATAACAATTTAATTTAGGTGTATTAATATTATTTAAAGGACAATTTAATTGAGTTAATTCATTATTTTCAGAAATATAAAATCTTTTCCTAAAATTTATAGCATTAAGAGTATTATTATTCATATCTTTAAAATTATCAATCAATAAATTAATAATAATATTAATTTCTAAGGAATGATCATTAATAACAAAAATATTGTTGTCTAAAGAAAATATATTTCTTGTTATAATATTATAATAAATTTTTTTTGGTTCTTTTTGAATATCATATACTGTTAAGATATAAGTTCCGATTTCTTCAAAATTAATTTTTGAAGTGTCTACAAAAATAATTTTTCCATTATAAGAAAGGGAATAATTATCAATTAATATTTCAGTATTATTAATCAATGTTATTGTAATTTTATTTATTTGTTCTATTAAAATATTGTTTTTTAATTTAATTTCTGCATTATATAATATCATTCCATTAACCATTAAATATTCTTCTGAATTTTCTAAAGTTTGAATTTCATAATCAAAAAAATAAATATTAAAATCTGATATTTCACTTAATTTAATATCTTCACTATTATTTTTTCCTTTAACATATATTTTATATATTCCAGGTTCTATATCATGTCCTCTTATTTCAAAAAAAAAATATAAATTATTTATATTTGATAAAGAAACATTATATTCTATTTCTTTCCCATTTGATACATCAATAAAGATAATATAAGGATCTTTATATTTATTTAAATCTAAATCTCTATGAAATTTGATTTTAAAAATTTGAGAATATTTATTTTCAAAACAAAAATAATTTATATCTATTTCATCTATTAATAATAAATAAGTATTTTTAATATAAATATCATTTTCAATATATTTATCATTACATTCGTTTAAAATTGAAATATTAAAATATTGATTTTCATAAGGATTTAAAAGAGAAATTGTACCTAATATTACATTTGAATTTTCATTTAAATTTTCTTTATCAAATATAAATTTTTCTGAAATTGCTTGTTCTAAGTTTATTAAACTTATATTTTCAAAATAATTTTTTTTTATGTTCTTTTCAAAAATTAATTTAAGTGATTGAGAATCTGTTATTACATTTAAATTGGTAGGATAAACTGAATTTAATTTATTATATTCTATAATTGAAAAAGAAAAATCATTAAAAGTAATATTTTTATTAAAAGTCTCATCAATTAATATTAAATTATTATAAATTTTACTTTCCATTTCATTTATATTAATTCTTCTAAAATAAACAGTAATTACTTTTGATAAAGAAGTTAATGTAAGATAATATTTATTATCAATTAAACAAGAGAAATTTCTTTTAATATTTTCAGGAGTATTTATTTCAAAATATGAATTTGTATTTTTAAATTCTACATTTCTTATTTCTTCTGGAATTATACATAATTTATTTACATTATTTATAAAACTATATGTCACTAAATATACTTTATATATATTTTGAGTTTCATTATCTATTAAATTTATTAAATTTGGAGTTATTGAATTTATTGTATATGTTATTTTTATTTTTGTTTCTTCAATTTCTTGATTTGAACATAAATTATTTTCTTTTTTTCTATTACAATAAAATTTATTTAATTGTACATTTTGTTCGTTAATTAAATTTATAATTATTAATATTTTATCTGAATTGGAATTAATTGGGAAAATATCTTCTTCTAAAAAATAATCTTGAATAATATATTCTTCATTATATGATATAGAATTAATATTATCTTCTGAAATAGATTTTAAAATATATTTATCATAAGAAAATAAATATAACCTTAACTGTAAAACTTGATTATTGATTGTAAAATTATTAAAGGATATTAATTCATTATTTCTATTATAAAATATTATTTGTTTAATATATTTAAACTCATAAATATTATTTTTATCTGAAATTTCAATCAAATTTTCTTTATTTTGATAAAAAGGAAAAGGAAATTTAATTTTAAAATCAGCAGAAAAAATAGAATAAGAAATTAATTTATAAATTAAATTATCATTATTTTGCAATGAAATATTAAATATAAATTGAATATTTGGATAAGAAATATTAAGAGATAAATTATTAATAATTAAAATAGTTTCATTTGAATTTAAACTTAAATCTGAATTTGAAATTGTATTAATATTATCATTTAATAAATTATAATTTATTGAAATTATTTGAGATAATGATATTTGAGAAGTAAATTCTATTTTTAAAGTATTTAACAGAATATTATTTATATGAATGTAATTTGTTGTTTTTTTTAATTGAATTTCTTCAGTTTTTCTTAAATTATTTTCTTGATTTATTTTTTGAGCTTTTTTACATAAAATATTATGGAATAAATATACTATAATTGAAAATAAGATATTTTTTGGAATTGACATTAAGATTTATTAAAAAAATAATTTTTTTACTTTTTTAATTATCACTTTTTTTGGAATGATATTGTTAAATTAAAATCAACTTTTCATTTATTTAAATTTGTCAAATAATATTAAATAATAACAATTTCCCAATAAAAAAAAATAAATAATATAAATGTTTAAATCTGTTAATATTTGATTAATTTAAAAATTAGGTTTTTAATATCTAAAAAAAGTACTTAATAAAATTAAAATCCTCAAAAATTATCTTATTAAATAATTAATAACTTTTATCAAAAAAAAAGAAATTAAATAATTATAAAAATTATAGATTAGAATTTCTAATTCTAATTTTGTTTTTCTTAATTAAAGGAGTAAAATTTACTTTAACATCAGGATATCTAATTTTTGTATCAATTGTATTTTTATTAGTTTTATTTAAAATAAAAGAAGTATTTTCATCTAAATATCTTCTTGATTTAAATAATGGAGTTGAAGATGAAGATTTTAATGTATATATATTATTTTTTTTTTGTTCATAAATGAAATTATTATTACGATAAAAATCATTCATTGTCGAATTTTTTTTTTTATAAATTTCATTAAGATATAATCTTTGAATAAGATTTTTTTGAATTTTATATAATAACTTACAATGTTTAATTTCAGGTTGACTTCTATAATTTTTTTTATTAGAATAAAAAGAGAAGTAATTTTTCCTAAGGAAAAAGCTTAAATCTTGATTAGGTAAAAATTTATGAACTAATCCTCCATTATTACAAAGAATATAAGTATCTCTTCCACTTCCATCTGAAAAATAAGGAAAAGGAGGAGGAATTTTATATAAAGAATGATAATTTGAAAAAGGAGTTTTTGGATATTTTTCTTTTTCCTTTATTATCACATCTTTCCAAAATCCTCCATTATTATATGATATATAATTGTCACGTCCCATTCCATCGTTCGAATATATTGTTATATTATTTTTTAAAGATATTGATCCTAAATTTTTGGAAATTGACATTTTTTTTATTTATTTATTATACTATTATATGAAAGAAGAAAATGGAGATATTATTCATTTTATCAAAGAAAAAAAAGAAATGAATTGTGATAATGATAATAATTTAAATTATTCTAATAATTATTTAGGTTTGTCTTTAGAAAATAATATTGATGAAAAAGAAATAAATAATTTAAAAATTCAATTTAATTTATTTAAAAAAGTTGTTTATTGTAAATTAAAAAAAAAAGAATATAAAACAGTGTTAAAATTAATAGAAGATAAATATAATTATTTTATTATATTACATGAAGAAGAAGAATTGATTTTTTTAAAAATTGATATAATGTTTCAAATAATTAAAAATAAATGTAAAAAATATTATAATCAAAATATAGAAAATTCATTAATTAGAATAACAAAAGAAATAAAGAATAATACTGATAAGAAAAATTTAAATGAAATTCATAATAAAAAAATAGATAAATATTACTTAAAAATAATAAATGAATTAAATAAAATAATTGAAGAAATACCTTATGTTTATCAAAATATACAAATATTATTTATTGAAAAAATAATACAAATATATTTGCAATTATTAATACATAAAATAATTCAAAAAGAATTATTAAATCAAATTCATTTTATTATTTATTATCTATCACTTGGAGAAAAATTAATATTTAATTTTCATGATTATATAAAAGATATTAAAACATTAAGTTTATGTCAAGAAATTTTTTTAAGAATTGCTAAATTATATTTTATAAATAAAGAATATGAAAATGTAGAAAAATATAGTATTAAATGTATTGATTATTGTTTTAGAGAATTAATTTTTAAATTTGGTGATTTAAGAAAAATAATTTTCCCTAAAAAGAAAATAGAAAAAAAAAGTTTTTTACATTTATCTTTTTCTTTAATTTATTTAGGATTTTGTAAAGAAGAAAAAGGAGAAATTTCATATTCTTATAAATATTATTATTTAGCTGAAATAATAAGTAAAAATTATTTGTATGAAGATTATAAATTTTTTATTACATTTATAAATAATTTAAGAATAAGAGCAGAAGAATATAAAATTGATTTAAATATTTTAAAAAAAGAAGAAGAAGAAAAAATAAAAATAACAAAAGAAAAAGAAGAAAAATTAAAAATAATAAAAGAAAAAGAAGAAAAAGCAAAAAATGAAAATGAAAAAAAAATAGAGAAAAAAATTAAAGAAGAAAAAGAAGTAAAATTTAAATTAGAAAGGAAAAAAAATAGAATAAAATTAAATAATAAAATTTCAGAGGAGTATTTTTTTTCATTGAAATTATTAAAAAAACATTATCATGAACATTATCTTCCAAATAGTGAATTATCAAGTAAGAATTCAAAATTAAATTTTGAAAATGAAGACGACTCAAAATTTATTGAAAAAATTAATAAAATGGAAAAATATGAAAAAAAGAAAATAAAAGAAAAAATAAAAAATATACTTTTTAATCATGAAAAAATGAATATTAATAAATTAACTAATTTAAATCGTAAATATTATATAAATTCAAATCAAAAAAAGAATTGTTTAACAAGTTTTTTAAATTCACAAAATAATTTAAAATCTTTTAAAATATTAAAAGAAATAAAAAGAAGAAATTCAAGTAATGAAAATTCAGAACAAAATTGTTTAGAAAAAAAAAAAATAAATAATTCAATTAATCGATATTTTAGATTAAAAAAAATATGTTCTTGTTCTAATTTATCTGAAAATGAATCAAATCAAACTTCAAATAATGTTAATTTAATGAAAATAAATATTAAAAAAGAAAAGAATTGTAAATTATCAGAAATTAAAAATAGAAAAAATAAATCTTATGATATTAAAAAAAAAATTAATCTAAGTAATTATTTTATTGTTAAAAAATTAAATTTAAATAAAGAATCTGATAGAGAAATGTTATGGTCAAATTTATTATATACTAAAATGGAAAATCAAAATAAAAATATCTTAGAATCTAAAAATTTTAATTTTCTTTATTCTCATTATAGTTTTTCAGAAGAAAAAAATCAAATTAAAAATGCTTTATGTTTAAATGAAGAAAAAAATATTAAAAATAATTTTATTAAAAACAAATTTCCTCATATAGATATTTTAAGACATTTTAATAATACAACAAGAAATTTAAATTCTAATCATTTTTTATCTATTATTAAATCAGAAGATAAAGTTAAAAGCATATTAAAAATTTAACAATTATGATATTAAAGAATAAATTCAATTAAGAAAGTTTTATATTATGTTTTTTTATATTAAATATAATTTATTATTAATATAAATATAATAACTTATTTAAAAAAAAACTAAAAAAAAAAATTTAACAAATTCCTTTTTTTTCAAAAATTTAAAATAAAATCATTTAACCTTTAAAAAAAAATAATTTTAACTTCTTATTCTAATTTAAATTGATTTTTAATCAAAGTGATAAAATGAGCATCATTATCAATAGCAACAGATAATCCAGCATAATAATCATCCCATTCCTAAAAAATGAAAAAAAAGTTAAAAAAAATGAAAAAAAAACTTACTTTCTTAGTAACAGTAGGTTGAACAACATTATTAAAATTTTTAAGATACAAATAAAACATTTGATCTTCATTTAATTTTCCCATTGTAAATTTAGGATGTCTTTGGCAATTAAAAACTTGTTTCATTTGATTAACATCAGCAACACCAGAACCATTATCAAAAATACTAAAAACATAATTAATTGCATTTTGTCTTTCTTCATTTGGTTTTCCTCTTAAAGCAAAAAGAAATTCTTCAAAATTTAACATACTTGAATTTTCTTGATCTATAAATCTTTGAATTAATGAAGCATCTTCTTTAATTACATTCAATCCACATGAAGATAATGCATTAAAAAAATCTGTACTGTTTACTCTGTTTGTGTTGTCATATGATGGTAAACTCTTAAAATTTCTAGGTAATGTTGCTATTGTGTTTGCTCCTTTTTCTAATAATTTTTGACGGTATTTTCCTATTACTATATATTTTTTATTTTATGTTTTTTTTTACTTTCAAAATATTTGTTTGAGTATAATGGTAAGTCTGACATTTGGGTTTTTATTTTGATAATAAGTTATTTTTTAATTTATTATCAAATTATTATTTGATTGTTAAGAATTAATAATTAATCATTTTGGTTTTTATTTATTTTTAATTTTTATAATTATGGAAGATAATTATGATATTTCTAATGTTTCTGTTGATTTTACTCCTCGTATTAATAAAATTTCTGAGTCTTTTGTTTTTCATTATAATAAAAAAAATAGGAGAAGTAGGAATTCAAAATCTTTATCAAGTGAAAAAACACAAGCTAGTATTAATCAAAAAAAAGTAAATTTTTCTAAGATTGAAATAATCAGAATTGAAAATTATAAAAAATATAATAAGAATATTAAATATAAAAGTCAATATTATGAAAATGAAAATAGATGTTTAATTTTTTAATAATAATTGTAAATAATGTTAAACTTGATTCCTAAGATATAATTAATAATTTTTTATATGTGAATAAATTTTGGGTTTTTACTTTTTAATTATTATTGTGTTTTGTGTAAATTGTTGTATTGACATTTTCTCAAAAAACATTTTAAAGTATGTTTATATTTTAAGAATAAGACTTTTGAAAGGAAAAATAAAATATTGTTTTAATTCATTCATTCTAATTTAACTTTATTTATATTATAATTTTTAATATTATATAATTTATCTTTTAGTAAATAAACAAATTAAATATTATTAAACATGATTATTTCTTCTTAAATAAGTAATTAAAAGATGAAAAACTAATATTAGAATCTCTTTTAGATAAACTTTTATTATGATGAATATAAGCATCCATAATATGTTTTTTATATTTTGTTCTTCTATTTGAAGAAAAATTATTATTAATTATATTACATAAAATATTACTATTATTTTGACTTTTACTATTATTGGAAGGAGATTTTACTTTATTTTTATATCTTAAAAGAATTAAATCTTCTCTATTAAATGGAATATGATTTTTTGAATTATTTGGATTTGTAATATTTTTTTTTTTATTTGATTTTAAATTATAATTTAAATTATTATTATCAAGAAAATTAATATTCATATTTATTATATTACTTTTATTACTTGAATGCTTTGTTACTGTTGAACTTAAAGGAGATTTAATTAAAGTATTAAATGATTTATTAAATGGACTTCCTATTAAATTAAAATTTGATTTTTGTAATTTTCTTACTTGTTTCATATTTAATACAATATTACATTTTTTTTTTTTTTTTTGACTTTTTATTTTTCTTTTAACTTTATTATTATTATAATTTTCATTAATTGAAACAGAAGCACTTTTATTATTTTGATGACTAGTATTTTTATTATTTGTATCTTTTGTATTTGTTTCATTAAAATTTCTTTGACTAAAATAATTTGTTCTTCTAGTTATTGATGTTAAAGGTTTTACAATATAATAATCTTTTGATTTTGAATTATTTGAAGATTGTTTTTCTGAAGTAAAAATTATATCTTTTGTTTCTTCTAATTTTTTTATTTGATTCTTTAATTTATTTATTTCTTTTTCATATTCTTCTAATTTTATTTCATAATTTTCAATATATTTTTTTAAATTTGAATTTTCTGCTCTTAAGATTAATATTTCATTTTCTTTTTTTTCATTTTTTAAAAATTCACCATTATCATATTTAAATTTTATTTTCATTTCTTCATATTCTTCTTCCATTTCCATATAAACTGATATTTCATTTTCTAACATATCTATTTTTGTTTTTTTTAAAAAATTCTGTTGAATATAATATTTAATTCCTTTTTCTAAATTTAATATATTTTGTGTTAAATGATGATTTTCTTTTTCTATTCTTTTTATTATTATATTGTTAATTAAAGTTTTTAAATAGTTTTTTAAATTTAATAAAGTATTTATTTTTATTTCATCTTTTTTAATAATATCAAAATTCATTTCATATTCTTGGTTAAAATAGTTTATTATATCTTCATATATTTTTTTATCAATTTTTATATTATCTTCAATATCATCTATTGAATTTGTAATATCAATTTTTTCAAATTTTAAAGTGTTAATTTCATTTTTATTCATTTAACTTAAAATTTAAAAAATATGAAAATTATTATATAAAAAAATAAAAGAATTAAATATGGAATCTTACAAATCATATTTTGGAATAATAAAAGAAACATTAGATGAAGCATTATGTCTATAAAATTTTCCAAGTCAAAAATATGAGAAAAAAATCGTCTTTAAGTTGAAGTAAATGAAAAATTAGAATTAATAAATGAACAATAATAATAACAAGAAATGATGAAGAAAAAGTTGAAATTCATAGTTATATTAATAGTGTTAATGTTAGTTATAAAAAAACATGTTCATAAAGAATAATGAATTATTGTAATTTATGGAAGATAATAAATTAGATTTATTAAGAAAAATTAAAGAAGATTATAATATTTCTTTTTTAATTACTAATTATCATTTAAAAAATAAAAAAAGAAGAAATTACAATTTTTATTTATTGATTTTATTGATGATTTAATTAAAGAAGTTAATGAAATGAAAATGACTGTTTATTCACAAAATAGATATGTTACTGTTTATTTAATTGAACAATTTAAAATTTAAATATTTATTTATTTAAAAATAGATTTTTTTAATTTAATTATTATTATTGTAAATATGTCTAACAATAAATTAAGATTTTTGATGTGTTGTTATTTTTATTTCATTCTTTTTTCATTTGTTTATGATTTAAAAACTGATGATATTAAAATTAATCATCAAAGAAGGAAAAAAAATAATAATACTAATCATTTGAAAAAATTTCTTAAGCATTATAAATATTATAAATATAAAGAGAAAAATTTTAAGGATAAATTCCACAGAAAAATATCAAAAGTTAATTCATTAAGAAAACTAAATTTATTTTTAAAAGCTTTAATTGCTTTATTAATAGGAATAATATTATTAATTTTAACATTATATTTAACTATTCATATATATAATAAATGGTCAACAAAAAAACAAAGTATTTTTTATGATAAATTAAAGAAAATGCTTTTAAAAGAAAATGAAAATAAAAAAGAAAATAAGGTAGAAGAAAAAACAATTGAAATGGAAAATATGAAAAATACTATTAATTCAGCTTCTTCTATTTTTTCAAATAATAATAATGAACAAAAAAATATTGTACTAAAAGAATCTGATTTAGAATTATATAAACCTTTTACAAATATAGAAAATAATGATGAGGAGTTATTATTAAATTAATTTTTTAATTATTATAATTTTAATTTGAGATTGTGAATAAGATTTAATTTATTTATAAATCTTAATAAAAATTTAATTCATTTAAAATAAGAAAAGAAATAGATAAATAATATATATATAAATATTAATAATAAATGATAATAACTTTTTTATATTTTTATATACTATTTTTTCTTTTTTTCTTTTCTTGAATTTCTTTTTTTTTTTCTTCTAAATCATACATAAAATCTTCAAAGACAGGTTCTTTATATGCATAATAATCATCATAATTTCTTCTAAGATTTTTATCTTTTGCATATTTTAAATAATCATTAGTTTTTTTATACTTTAAAAAATATAATCTTTTATTTTTAGTTTCAATTTGTTCTTTTAATTTTTTAATTTTTAAATTTTCTTTTTCTTTTTGTTTTTTAGCTTTTTGTATTTTATGATCTTTATCAATTCTATGCAAAACACTTTTATAAATTTCATAATAAATACCATTAATATTTCTATAAATAGCAAATTGATTTTTTAAATAACCAATAACTAATTCAATTTTAGAAAGCATATCTAATAATTCTTCTTCTTTAGTTTTTATTTTTTTATTAATTAATATTTCAGGAGCAATTATTTTCTCTAAATTTATTAATTGACATGTTTTATATAAATATTGTATATGTTCTTTTAAATTTAAACTTGTATTTAAATATAATGTTTTTCTCATAATTTTTTTATTAGAAATTTTATTCTTTTCAATTATTGCTATTTCCTTTTCTTTATTTAATAATTTATTTTTTTCTTTTAATCTATCTAAAATTATTTTTTTTTCATTTATTCTATTTTCTCCTAAATCAAGTTCTTCTTGTCTTGCTTTTTGAGCGTCATTTTTTTCAATTTTTAAATTTCTTAATTCAATTCTTAACTCATCAAAAACTTTCATTTTATATATATTAATATCTTCATATTTTTTAATCATATCAATAAAGTCTTCAGGAGAAGAAAAAACAGTTTTAAATCTATAAGTTTTTATTCTTTCAATTTCACTTTGAGATAAATTTTTTATTGTAGAATTATTATTATTAACAACTGAAGGGTTTTTAATAATTAATCTTTTTGAATGTTTTCTTTGATCTAATTTTCGATAAAATGAATTTTTTCTAAAATAATTTTTTGATGCTTCTTCTAACTTACTTTCTCTTATTGTTTCTGGTTGATTATTTTGATTATTATTTAAATTATTATTTTGATAAGAAGCGTCATTTTCTTCAATTAAAGTTTTATAATAATTTGGTAAATTTATCATTTTTTCTTTCACAGAAATTTGAAAGTATAACCATCTTATTATATTATTTTTATCCATTTCTTGTTTTTGTATTTTTGTTTCTATTTGATATATTTCTCCTTTTAATTTTAATATTTCTTTTAATAATCCATTATTTATTTCTTTCTCTTTTTCTCTTTCTATTAATATTCTTTTTACATAATCACCAAATTTATTATAAAATTGCTCATTAAATAATTTTTTTGTTACATTTAAAGATTTTATATTTTCATCAAGTGATTTCATTTTATTTTGATAACCTTCTTTTGATCTTTTTAATCTCTCATTTTTTGAATTTATTGAAAATTTTAATAATTGTAAATCTCTTGTTTTTAATATATATTCTTTAAAACCTTTTTTTCTTAAATTTATATTTTTATTTTTTATTTCTATTGAATCAATTGTTTTTTTTCTTTCTGGAATATTAATTGTATATTTTATATTGAAATTCTTCCTTTTTTTTGAATCATTTGAAAGAGAAATAGTATTTTCTGTATATAATGTTTTTGAAACGTTTAGATTTGTTAAATATAATGTTTCTGTATTTATTGTGTTCGACGTTTTTGAATTTTGAATTTTACTTTGAGAAAAAGTTGATGATGTAATTAAAGGAAGATTTTTCTTATAATTAAAAAAATTAGAATATATTGTTTTTGTATTTTTGAAAAATATTTCTTTTTCTTTTTCTAATCTATCAAATATTGTAACATTTGAATATTTTAAATTTCGAGATTCTTTAGCTTCCTTTACTAATATTTCTAATGATTTTAATTTTTTCATTGTTAATTGTTATTTTTATATTAATAATTATTAAAAATAGTATTTTTAAAATATATAATTGATTAAACATTTTAAATATGTTATAATTAATTTATTATAATTTTTATAATAAATAAAAAAATAATATGGAACAAGTTAAAATTCCTAAATTTAAATATCAAAAAAGACCACAAAGTGTAAAAGTATTATTACATTTTCAAAAAGATGATGATATAAGATTAGAAAATCCTTCAACATTATCTAAAAAAGAATGGAATAAAAAATTTAATTTAGAAAAATTACATCAATATATTTCTCAAAGAGTTAATTTAAATTTTCATATAACTGATCATAAATTTGAACATTTAATTTTACCTCAAAATATAATAGATTTAAAAAATAAAAAATTAAATTATTTAATTGAATCAGAAGAAATAAGAGATAAAAAAATATTTGATGTGAAATATGGATTAAATAATAATCAATTAACACCTAAAAGAAAAAAAAAATTATTAAAAACAAATGAAATTACAAATTTTAAAACAAATTGGAACAAATCTTCAATTCTTGAAAAATCAGAAAAAAAAGAAATAGAGGAAAATCAATTAAAACTTTCAAAATTAAATTCTCGAAATTATTTAAAAGGAAATTTAAGTTTGAAAACAAAACATAAAGATTTAATATCAACATTTAAAGAAGAAGAAAAATTATTAAAAAAAATAAAAGAAGATACAGAAATAGAAAGAGAAGAAGTAGAAAAGAAAATAATAAAAAATAATCCAGGAATAAAAAATTATCCTGAAAAAATAAACGCAATGGTATATAAAGAAATGAAAGAAATTTATAAAAAGAAGTTAAGAGAATATAAAAAAAATACAATGGAAAGTATTTCAAAAACAAATGAAATACATTATACTGATAAAGAATTATCAGAAAAAGTATATAACATTGATGTCTTTTTAAATAATAATGAAGATTCTATATTAAAATATGAATCAATATATTTAGAACCTTTAATGAATAGGAAAAAGCAAATAAAGAAATTAGAAAATAAGGAAAAAAGAAATAAAAAATTAGAAGAAGAAAAAGAAAAAAAATTTAAAGAATTAACAAAACATTATAAACAATTAAATAAAATAGAAAATGACGAAGATAATAAATCTCCTTTAATTGAAAGTAAATATCCTATAACTCAAGGAATATTAGATAAAATAAAAGAAAATCCTCATTTTTATCATCCTGTTTATGAACCTAAGAAAGTTAATGATGATTATGAAAAAGAAAATATTGATAGAAATTTATTTTTAAATGCTTATAATAATATTGCTTCACCTTATGTTAACAATTACATTAAAGAAAAAAAAATATATAAAGAAAAATATAATGAAACATTTTATCATACTGGTGCTTATACTTTATTTAATAATAATGATAATGAATTTTATGCTTGGTCTTGTTGTATGAAAGAAGATAGAAATTCTAAAGGATGTGTTCAAAAAAAAATTAAAAATTTTAGATGGAGTTATTATTAAACAATATCATATTATATTTTTAGTAATAATATATATTAAAAATTTTTACTTTAATATTTTAGAATATTTAATATTTTAAGTTAAAAATTTTTTATTTACATTTATTTTCATGATAATTAAATTAAATTTTAGGTTGTGTTTTAATTGATGTTGTCGTTGAACATTTACTAAAAATAAATTGTCTTAATGTTATATTTGATTTTGATGAATTATTATTATTATTATTTGTAGACATATTATTATTTATATTATGATTAGATAAATTTTCTTTATTTTCTATATGAGGAATATATCTTTTTTTGATTAATTTATTATTTCTTTGATTATAATTAATTTGTGAAAATGAATTTTTTAACATTATCATTGATTTATTTATGTATTTCTTTTTATTTCCTATTTTATTTTTTTTTTCACTTCCTTTCATAATTCTCAAATTTAAATCAGTGATTCTATGACTCAAACCTTTATTTTTATTAGAAGATATTTCTTTATCAATACTTTTTTCTTTAGGAAAAATATAAGATGAACTTCTATTATGATTAGTTTTTATTAAATGAGTATTTTTATTTCTAGTCATTTCATTTAATTTTTTATCAAGTAATTTTTTATATTCATCTAATTTTTCTTGTACTTTTAATCTTTCAAAAGGAATTTTTTTTTCTTCTTTTATTTTTGATATTGATCTACTATAAAGTTGAGAACTTGAATTTGAACTTTGGCTTTTTTGTCTTTTTTTATTTTTAATATTTCTAAAAGTATAATTATTATTATTAATGTTGTTTATATTATTATTATTTGTACTTATTGAAACATTTGATATATTATCTTTTGAAAATGTTTTAAAATTATTATTATTTGATATATATGTTTTATATTTTGTTCTTTGAGAATTTATTTCTATTTGTCCTATTTCTTTATTCTTTATTTGTAATTCAATTCTTAATTGTTTTATTTTTTGATTTAATTTTAAATTTTGATTTTCATAATCTTTTAATTGTTGTTTCATTTGAATCATTTCTTTTAATAATTCTTCATTACTTATTTTTTTCATTATTTCCTAAAAAAATAAAAAAAAAAATTTTACAATTTTATTCAATAAAATTAAATTGTCTTTTTCAAGTTCTTGTATTTTATCATTTAATTTTTCAATATATAATTTTAACTGATGTTGAATACAAATATATTGTCTAATAGCTTTTTCTTCTTTTCTTAATAAAGTTTCGTAATCTTCTGCTGCATTTTCATCTATCATTTCTTTTTCTTTTAATATTTGTTTTAATTGAGATTCTACTTTTATATTTACTATTATGTCTATTGAAGAATTTATATATTGTATTAATGTTAATAAGTTTAATTTTCGAAGATTTTTTTTTTCTTTTTCTATTTCATATTCTATATCCTTGATTTTAATAAATATAAATATTTTACATCATTTCTTTTTCTAATTTTTATTATTAAATATAAAGCTATTAATTCTTTCTTTACTTTTTCTATTTCTTGATTTGATGTCATATTTTTTATTTTTATTCAAAACATTTTAACAATTAATAATTAAAATTTTAAATTAAAAGAAAAGAAGAATTTAAATAATACAATTATTTAAACAATTATATTAAAATAAAAGTAAAAAATAATAAAAAAAGTCTTTTTTTTTAATGGAGAAAATTCCTTCTCAAATGGCAAGAAAAACAAGTATGCGTTTTAAGCCAGAAAAAAAAATATTTCTTTTAACAATAAGTTCAAAATTATATGAATTAACAATAACAAAAGAAAAAGATAAAATAATATTTTCTTTTGAGCAAAATGATTCCCTTTTAAAAACAGTATATGAAGATGAATATACCGTTGAATTCTTTAAAAGTAAAAGTAGATATTTTAAATTATTTGATAATATTGATGAATTATATAAAAATTTAATTTCATTATTTGATGAGAAAAATTATGAAATAATAAATGATAATAATATTTTAACAATGAAAATAATTCCAATGGTTCATTTAGAAAATTCTGAAATTTCAATGGTTATTCCATTAAAATCTGTTGAATCTAAAGAATTAATTCAACAATTATTTGATGAAAATTTAGCTTTGAGTACAAGAGTTGAAGAATTAGAAAAAGAAGTTAGATCTTTAAGATCTGATTATAAAAATATGAGTCATATGGTTGAAAATATGAGAAATTTTATGAAAAAAATGGAAGAAAAAGATAAGGCTTAATATAAGTTAATTTAATTATATTTATATTATTATATTTTTGTTAAGAATCAAAAATTTATTTTGAGTTTTAAAAATAAATAAAAAAATTTACAAAATTATGTAAAATAAATAATTAAAAAATAAAGAATTTGTATATTAGATGAATAAATTAATTTATTAAAAGAAATATTTGATTGATTTGATGTGGAAAAAATAGAAAATTGAGTTTCATGAATTAAAATTAATATTAAAAGAATTTGGTTTTAAAATAACAAAAGAAGAATGTATTCAATAAAAGATAATAGATGAAATTCAAATAATAAAATTTCATTCGACGACCCACAGATTTATGACTAAAACATTTTAAAAAGAAAATCCAAAAGAAGAAGCAATTTTAGCTTTTGATCTTTTTGATGAAGAAAAAAATGAAAAATAAATATGAAAAATTTTAAAATGTTGATGAAGAATTAGGGAAAATGTAAGTGATAATGAATTAAAAACTATTTTTGAAGAATTTGATATTAAGGATAATGGATATATTACTATAATAGATTTTTTCAAAATATAGATGAGTATAAGTTTGATTAATTTTTATTTAATTATTATTTATTTTTCAAAGTCTTTTTATATAATCATCAAAAAAAGACAATGAATATATATGTTTTTTTCAGAAAAAAGGAAATTCAATTTAGTTAATTGTTCCTAAATAAATAAACCAATTAATAGAGTTAAAAATATATATATAATCATCAAAATAATTGATTAATAATATTCAGAAGTATCATCTTCAGTAATAAGAGAAATATCTAATTTTTTAATATTTTTTTTTTGACATGTATTATTATTTATTTTTTCTTTTTTTTTTAATTCATTTTTTATTATATTCATTATTTTTTGTTTATCTTTTTCATAACTTTCATTCATTTGTTCCTCTTTTTGTTTTATAAAATATCCATTTTGAATTGATGGTTTTTTATATACTTCATTAACTGTCTTTGAGCCACTATATTGAAAACTATCATTTTGAGGTTTAATAAAAGATTCATTGTTTTTATTATTATTTATATTATTTTCATCTTTTAATTTTGAATCTTCTTTCTTTTCATCTAATTTTTTTTTTTCTTTTAATAATTTTTCAGTTTCACGTGCAATAAAATCAAGAATTGAATCATTTTTATCTTTGTTTATATTTTTATTCTTTTTTTTAAACTTTGATTTAAAGTATTTATGATGTACTTCTTTTTTTTTTGAATTTGTTTTTTTCTTTAAAAAATTATTAGAATTTGAAATATCTTTCTTGTTTATTATGTTAGAATCTAATTCAATTGAATTAATTTCATCTTTATTAATTTTTTGTTCTGATTCAATATTTGTACTATAATTCTTTTCTGAGTTATTTAGTGAATTTTCATTAACTTTAATATTATTTTTAATAGGATTAAAAATATCTGAATTGTTATTATCATTAAATAAAACATTAAATATATTATTAACGGTTTTTTTAACATTTTTTTTTTTCTTTAAATTATTAGTTGTAATATTTAATTCATTAATAAAATTTTCTTTTTGATTTATATTATTATCAATTATTGTTTTATTTTCTGTTATAACATTTTGTTTATTATTTATATTATTATTAATATTTTTATCATTATCTTTTGGGTTTAAATGAATAAAATTAGATTCAACAAAACAATCATTTTTATTATCTTTTAATTTTTCAGTTTTCAAAGTATAATTCTTAATATTATCTTTAAAAATATTATTTTTAATATTTGATAAAATATTTTGCTCATTTCTACAAAAACTATTATCACTAATATTATTTATTTTAAAATTAGTACTTATTTCATTTAAAGGAATTATTTCATTTTTAAAAGTATCAAAATTATTTATACTTCTAATTGGAGTTTCCAATTTATTAGAATATAAATGATCTATTGTTTCTTCTTGTAAATTTTCAATAATTAAATCATTTATATTTTGAATTCTAAAAATCATTTTTAATTTTTTCTTAATTAAATTTAATGATGGTATTAACATTATATTATCTCTCATAAATTTTATTAAACTATTCATATCATATTCATAAAATTTTTTAATATATTTTCCAATTGTTTTTTTTAAATTATCTTCTTTAAGTTCTTCATCTATATCATCATTTATTTTATTTTTTAGATTAATTAATATTAATATAGAAATAGATTTAAATAATTGAAATTTTAAATAATTTATTCCTTCATCTTTATTATTACTCATTTTTTTCTTTATTTTTTTTAATAATTCATTTGAGTTTTTATTAACATAAAAGCAAATCTGATTTTCATAATTAGAAACTTTATTTTTCTTGTTTAAATTATAATAAAATGGAATTTTTTTAACAAAAATTGGAAACAAATATTTTCGAGCAAACCTATTTTTTTAATTTTTAATATTTACTGATTATTATTTATATGTTCTATGTTTATTGTTGAAAAATCTTTTTTCATATTTATTTCATTTGCATTTTTAAAATAAATTTCTAACTCATTTATTTCCATTTTTTAATGACAAATTTATTAGAATATAAAAATAAAATTATAATTCTTTTAATTTAAAAATAAATAAAAAATGTTAAAACATCTTTTAAAAATTTTTATTCTTTGACAAAACCAATATCAGTAAAAAATTCTTCACTAATATTAGTCAAATCCATATTAATATAAATAGTATTTAATCCAATTTCTTTAGTTCTTTTATAAATAAGTGAAAATAATCCATTTTCAATTCCTTTACCAAAGTGTTTTTTATTAACAAGGAAATAATCAATTTTTCCAGAATTTTTATCTAAATAAGCACAACCTGTAACTTCACTTCTATAAGTAATAAAAAAGAAACTTAATTTATCAAAATTATTAGAACCATAATAATTGTCTCTTAAGTATTTTTTTACTATTTCAAAATTAAATGTTTCTCCTTTATTTTCATATAAATTTGACATTTTTATTAAATTTACCCATTTATAAGGAAGAACTGTTTCATCACCTTCCCATTTCCATGTTTCATGTAATGTTGGTGTTTTATATTTTGTTTGATCAAAAGTAAATTTTGTTAAATCTAAAGTCAATAAATTATTTTGATTCATTTTTTATTTTTTATTTAAATATAAAAATTAAATATTTAAAAAGTTTAAAGATTGTAAAGAGAAAAGAAAAATTAAAAATTAAATATAAATAATTAAAATTAAAATAGAATGAGTCAAAATGATAATTTAAATAATCTACTTCGTCAAGATGCTAAAAATTATTTGAATATGTATACAAAAGTAATTCCAGAAACTAAATTAACAATAAAAGATTTAGTAGATAAGGCAGCAGAAATAGAGAAAAAATTAATAACAAATAAAACAAATAATGAACAAATTGAAATACGAGATTCAAATAGATTAAGTATAAAAAAGGAAAAAAAAGAACATGGAAATAGTACTATATTTATAAATTTTGATACATTTAGAACTGAGAATCCTTATGTTCCTAAAATAAGAATAAATAGACAAAAAGATAAAAAAGAAATTATAATTAGAGAGTCCAGAAGATCAAGTATTAGTTCTTTACAAGGAACAATTCCTACTTTTCAAGGAATAATGTCAATTTATCCTACATATGATTTTTTTCCTGTTGAAAATTATAGTGATAATTATAATGATTCATTAAATTCAACTGCAGGTTTAAAAAAAAGAATAGATTCTAAATTAAAAAAACAACATAATAATGTTGACTATGAACATAAAATAAATCCTCTTTTTTTTACTAATAGATATATTGAATATGTTTATGAAGATAAAGGAGATAAATTATATGAAGAAAGTGATTTAATTAGAAATTTATTTGAAAAAAAAGTGAAAAATGATTCAATTGATGAATTATATATAGCAAAACAAGATTCTCCTTATTTAGAAACTTATACAAAATTATTACAAAAAGAAAAAGAAGAAATAGAAGATGAAAATAAAGAAAATTATATTAATGATAATAATGGAAATGAAGAAGGTCCTTTAACAAGAGAAGAAACTGAAAAAATAAGAAATACAATAGAGAATAGAAATAATGATGTAGATTCAAATTTCAGAAATAATTTTACTCAAATGATAACTAATTTTTATTCAATTAAAAATAATAATGAAAATTATAATCAAGGTATTCAAAATAATAATAATCCAATTCAAATAAATGATTTAAAAATAGACCAAAATCCAAATGAAATTTCTTTTCAAATTAATATTCAGGGAGAAATTACTAAGAAGATAAGAAATAATGCTAAAAAAGAGCATCCAAGAGGAATGATTATAAGAGGACCAATTGCAACATGGTATAGATTAAATGAAGAAAATGAATCTACAAAAGAAAAAGGACATTTTGATATAAGAAATATTGAATTTAAATTAGATGATAAAAATAAATATGAAAATAAACCTGGAGAAGAATGTTTTCAAGTTACTAAAGTAATTGAAAAAGGTAAAGAAAAAACAAAAGCTGTTGTATTTTCTTCTTTTAAAATTCTAGAATTTGGAAATAAAACTTTTTCTTACTTTTTTAGACAATTACAAGATTATTTTAGAGATTTTTATGGTAATTTAGAAAAATCAACTTATAGTGTATTAAAATTTATTTCTGATACAAAATGTACATCTTTAAATTTAGAGAGTGAACAAAATAAAAAATTATTAAATTATATATATTGGCATCCTAAATTAATAAATTTATATATTCCTTCTTCATTTGTTGCTGATCTTGCAGTTGTTATGGAAAGTAATGATTGGGAATGTCATTTAACAACTTTAAGTATTAAAAAAGACGCTGGAACTTGTGAAGATAGTATTGGAAAAATATTTGAAAATGTTAATTCAATTTCCATTCAAAATATACATTTCATTGATATGCCATATAATAAAAAATTTACAGATGCTTTAATTGATCATATTGCTTTATTTTATAATATAAATTTAAATACTAATCCTAATAATACTACTCTTTTTAATAATACTTTTTATAATAATAATAATGATAATAAAGATGACTCTTTTGATAATAATAATAATATTAATAAAAAAATTCCTTATTGTGAATATAGAGATAGTACAATACCAATTAGAAATTTTAGTTGGAAAAGAGACTCAAATTCAAATGAATCTTCATCAAAAACTGAAGATGCTTTATCATTAAAAGGATTATATTATGTTTTTATGTATATGTTAATTAAAGGTTTAAAATATAATAATAATACTTTACCACAAGTTTTTGAATTATTAGATTTATCAGAATCAATAGTAACAGATGATGTTGGTTATTTGGTTAAAATTATAACTAAATTTAAATTAATTAAAGAAATAAATTTATCAAATACTAGGATTTTAGGAGGTGGAAAAGTTATTGAAAATAATAATTTTCTAAGTAGAATTAAATTAACTGAAAAAATTGATGAAATTATAGATGAAATAGAAGTTGAGAGAAGAGAAAATGAATTAGAAAAGGAAATAGAAAAATATAAAAAAACACAAGCTGATGGGAAATTAGAAAGTAGTAATATAAATATTCAAAATCAAGATTTAAGTTATGATTTCTCACATGGAGTATTTCCAATATTAGAAAAAATATATTTATATAATACAGATTTAAAAGA
>JAEEGK010003588.1_pt1 | contig 38566 bp, 20 predicted proteins | sample 8958771 | NCBI WGS metagenome assembly JAEEGK01 (sample SAMN16246547, study PRJNA631951) | gut metagenome | biome: gut microbiome; feature: rumen; material: SC-attached | host: Bos | place: Iran: Karaj | collected 2018-10
GTCGGAAGCGGAGGCAAAGCTGGCAGGAGCGGACGAGGACGAACGACTGAAACTGGAAGATCGTAAGCTTGTCATAAAGGTACTTAGAGATTATGTTACTGGTGAAGACTATGACCGCTCGAGCGAAGGAGAAAAGAAGATTTCCATATCGTATTAGTTACTTTTGATGCGTGAATGCTGGTAAAGTTTTAAGGAAAAAGCTAAAAATTCTATAGAATGTGTCCCTTTTTTCCCTCCTGAATTGTTTTAAATAGTAAAACAAGGAAAGGAGGGTATTTTTATGCGCAGATTCATGGCGATATTGTCAGTCATTTCCATCGTGTTGGCCTTAAGCATAACAGCTAAGGCGGCAAATGAGTCGGTCGTAATCATAAGACCTGGGCTGAGCTTTAGCGGCACAACGGCGACGTGTACGCTGAAGGTTTTTGGCGAATATACGACGGATTCCATTGTTGCTTCGGTTACGCTTAAGCATGGCAGTTCTACGGTCAAGCAATGGACGAATCTCACGGCAAACGGTTACATGGATTTTAGCGACACGGCACCCGTATCCCACGGCGTAACCTATACCATGCAGGTTACGGTAAGCATTAATGGTGTGCCATATTCGGTCGCAGACATCACGAAGACTTGTCCATAATCCTCTTTTAATGGCTGGGAGGTGATTCCAATGGTTTCCAAAACACTTTGTTGACAAATGAAATTCATGCGAAGGAGGATAATGATGAAAAGGATAAAAAAGTCAGTTGTAATCATATTGCTCACCTTGACCTTGGTCTTGACAATTGGTACAGTTGTTATAGCTGGTGATACTGCACCGAATGAGATATTCTACTGTGATATGTGCGGTCAGTATCTGTCTAGCGGCTATACCCATGTTGCCCATTACATGACTTATCATGATGTCCTTACAGATTTTACTGATATGTACGGACACCAACTTACGGCACACTGTGACATTACCCATGATATTACGCAAAAGGGAAAGTACTGCACGATTCATGGACTAAAATGGATCGGATCAAGACACATAGCAGATCATTCCTACCCTGACTGTGTTGATGAGGATTACTGGGAATAGAAACTGAAGCCAAAGACACTTACACGGGCCCCGCAAAAAGGATGTTCTAAACTTTTTCGCGGGGCATCTGATAATCCTATACGAGGTGATGCCATGAAAAGAACGCTATGTATTCTGCTAGCGATTGTCTTGATGGTATGTTTCGTCGGGTGCGAACATAAGGGAACGGGGATGAAAGAAGGACTGAATGAAAAAGAATTCATATTCTCCGAAGGGACGGACGATGAACACCCATATTGGACGGAACATTATGAAGCGCTGATCAAAGAAGAGACATGGCTACAGGAAAACGGAGAGTTTAAGTATTTCGTATCTGCACCTAAAGCATGGCATGGAGAGACTTATCGATTATATGCTATGATAACATTGCCAGTCCTAAAGGCTTCAAGGTGGATTCTGGAGATTTATGATACTGAAACGGGGCAATTGGAGACAAAGGAGATAACATACGATCAGTTGGGCCTTTCTGATGAAAAGGATGATGGGAACCTTCACTATCTTACAGACATAGATCGAATCGATGAAACACGATATATGCTTCAGTGGACGACGGTGTCGGAGATCGAAGGGATATACTTTCAGGTTTCAGACAAAAGAATCTACACGGATCTGAACGGAGAGAAGCGACAGGTTGAGCTATGGGATCGGTACGAGGAGCTTGGAATGTCGGAAACGGAAGCATATGACGGAAGCTTTATTCCGCCTTCGTCATGCCTGTGCGATGGACGCGGGAACATTTATCAGATGATCAGAAGGAAAGACGGGGAAAGCCTGCTGGTTTTTGATGAAAACGGGAACCTTCTATTCGACTACCGGATTCCGAAAAAGTGGGAGTCAGTGGACCATTTAAGAACGGAAGAGGATGAGATTCTCTTTTTGTTTAACGATGAAAAAGAGGCAAAACAGCGGATTGTCCAAATTGATGCGGAGAATGCGACCGCGAAGGAAGTCGCAAGCATTCCAATCAAGAAGGACGGAGGGGAGATCATCACTAGAATCTGTGCAATGACAGGTGACACTCTTTATTATGAAACTGCGCGGGGAATGGCTTATTCGTGGAATGTGGAGAGCGGCGAAAGGACGCTGTTCATGGATTATCAGGAAAACAATCTGCCGTCTGCACTAGGGAGGCTCTATGTCATTGGAAAGGACATGGTACCACGGATAAGGCTGTATCAGTTGAGGAGCAAGACGAGCGAGAAACCTGAAGAGTGGATTGTCACCGTATCTAAAGAAAACGGGAACAAACGCGTACAGATCGATATACTTATCGAGGACGAAGGAAAGAAAATCCTGACGCAGGCTGCGAGTGTGACTGCTAAAAGAATGCCGAAAGACGCGTTCAGCATCCAGGAAATCACATCAAAGGACCAAAAGGATCTGCTGATCAACGAGCTGATGGCTGGAAATGGACCAGATATTCTGTATGTTTCAAGGGACGATTTTGTCACGCTGGCTGAAAAAGGATTGCTTTTGGACATTTCAACATTGCTCCCAAAGGAAATCAATGACAGGATCCTGCCGGGAGCAATTGGCTTGGGAACATACGACGGAAAACTGTTGGGGCTGCCTCTGTGTGTCAGGGCATCTTCCATCCTAGTCTCAAGGGACATATGGGATCAAGATAAATGGGACATCGACGATATGCTCAGCCTAATGCGAGAACATAAACTGGATGGTAGACTCTATTATGGGAATGCGAAAACTTGTTTCGCACCGATGGGCGCATTCAGAATGCTTATTAGAAACATCCTGAGGGAGCCGTGGCTGATCGATTGGGAAAAAGGAGAGTGTCATTTCGACGGCGAAAGGTTTGTTGAATTTCTGGCTCTCATAAATGACGCAGACTGGAAAAAGGAGGAAGAACATTGGTTGGCAGAGGGGAGCAGGCTTGCCTATTTCGACATGGCCCACTCAAGTTTTGTATATGAGTTTGGTTTTAAGGAAGAAGTCGAAAACGGTTATTATGTGGGATTCCCGACATCTGGACACTCAGGGAATTATCTGGATGCTGATGGCATACTGGTAATCTGTTCAGGAACGAAAAAAACGGAAGAAGTGAAGGATCTGCTTTCTGACATATTCAGTGATGCGATGCAAAATGGTGTTGATCTTAGCGTGCTCAAAATGATCATTCCAGAAACAGAAAAGGATGAAAATGGCAACTATTACATTAACGGTCAGGAGATCTGGATCCTTCAAAGCGGAAAAAGCACTATCATGACTGCGAAAGAATTCTTGGAGGGCTGTGTAGCTGCACCTCTTCATGAGAATGAACTTGAAAATATTATCATGGAAGAGGTAGAACCCTATTTCATGGGCAAAAAAACAGCACAGGAAACTGCGGAGATCATTCAGAATAGGGCACAATTGTATCTTAACGAGAGGAGATAACGCCTCAGGCCATTGCAGCAGATACACATGCAAAAACCGAACAAAAGTTCGGGGGGGCAAAAAGACAATGATGTTTTTTCTTTCAATCATAGAAGATCCTGAAGATCGGTATAAGATGGAGCAGATATATACGCTTTATGCAAAGGGTTTGTATTCACTGGCACTAGGAATACTGCATGATGACAATGATGCCGAGGATGCCGTGCAAACCGCCTTGCTTAATGCTTGTAAACATGTCAATAAATTGTCTGATCCTGAAGATCCCAATACCAAGTGGTACATTATGCAGGCAACGAGAAATGCATCTATCAACTTATACAATCTTAAAAGAAAACGATGGAAGAAGGAGATGCCACTTGAGAAGGCTATTATTAGCGCAGAAACGCCGCCAGAATACACTGGTGAAACGGAGCTTGCTAAGGTGATCGCGAAGCTCCCGCCCAGGGACCGGGACATTCTGATGCTGAATGTCGTGCAACAGTATAAATATACTGAGATTGCTGGTATACTCGGCATGTCAAAGGAAGCAACCAAAAAGGCTGGGCAAAGAGCAAAGGAAAAACTCATGAAAGCAATGAGAGGAGAGTCTTACCATGACGGATGATGAATTAAAAAGTGCACTGATTGAGATTAGGGATTGTATGTTGCTTCAGTTTCCGACTTCAGAATGTGACCATGAATTTTCAGTGAGATTTCAGCGAAGAATGAAGCAGATTATTGAAATGGAAAAGCATCCAGTTTGGTTCCATGTTCGCAGGATTGCCGTGGCCTTGATCATTTCACTTGGGATTGCAGGAGGTTTGGCTATTGGGTTTAGCGAAGAAGTGAGAGCTGACGTGAGACGATGGTTCATGGAGCGCTTTTCTGAAAATGAATATAGATATCAAAACAATATGGGAATTGACATCGATATTTCTGGATATACGCTGGAAGGGAAAGTCCTAGATGGCTATCAGTTGGTGGACCGAATGCAAGATGAAAACCAAGTTAGCGAAGTGTATGTCAATGAGAATGGCGCCATGTTGATCTTTGCAGCGATGAACTCGCTTTCTGAAGAAGATTTGTATGTATCTTCCGATCAGAGCATTCAACCGAAATCCGTATTTGTCAAAGGAGTGCAGGCGGAATTATATCTTTCTGAAAGACCGGGCGAATCCAACGCAGTCGTATGGCAAAAGGACAATGGTGTTTTATTTAGCATTCAGGGGATTCTGAGTAAAGAGGAATTGATCGATCTTGCTGAAAGAATTGATTAGTTTTACATATGGCATGAGCCTAAGGAACGTGATATACTTTCCTTAGGCTTTTTTGTTGTCTTGGGGAGTGGCGGCGCGAAGGATCGGGCGTCTGCACGGGGCTTACGCAAAGGAAGGAGACAGGGCATGGAGAATTTCATTTATGATACCCCGACGAGGGTTTATTTCGGCAAGGGACAGGAGAAAAAGGTGGGCGAGATCATCGCCGAATATGGACCGAAGAAGGTACTCATCCATTACGGCGGAGGAAGCGCCGTGAGAAGCGGCCTGATCGGCTTAGTTGAGGAGTGTCTGAAAGCGCAAGGGATCGCGTACGTGCTCCTTGGCGGCGTGCAGCCCAATCCGGAGATCAAGATGGTCAGAAGGGGGATCCAACTTTGCCTTGACGAGGGCGTGGACTTTATTTTGGCCGTAGGCGGCGGTTCCGTCATGGACTCTGCAAAGGCCATTGCAAATGGCGCGGCGAACCCAGACGTGGACGTTTGGGACTTTAACATGGGCAAGGCGCAGCCAAAGAAAACGCTTCCGAAGGGCTGCATCTTAATGCTTGCGGCAGCAGGCTCGGAGATGAGCAATTCCTGCGTGATCACCGATGAGGAGCAGGGAGAGAAGCGCGGCTACGGCAGTCCCATGAACCGCATGAATTTTGCGATCGAGAACCCGGAGCTGACCTACACGGTGGACGCATATCAGACCGCCTGCGGAGCAGTTGACATTGCGATGCACACCATGGAGCGGTATTTCTGTCCCGGCGAGGATACCTATCTTACGGATGCGCTTGCGGAGGCTGTCATGAAGTGTACGATCAAGGCAGGCGCGGATTGCATCAAGAATCCCACGGATTATGCGGCGCGCGCCAACATGATGTGGGCTTCTTCCCTTGCCCACAATGGTCTCACCCAGTGCGGCAGGCAGTTCCAGCTGGTGGTGCATCAGCTCGAGCACGAGCTCTCCGGCATGGATCCCAAGATCGCGCACGGCGCGGGCCTTGCAGCGCTTTGGTGCAGCTGGGCAAGGTACGTATATCAGGCAAATATCCAGCGGTTCCTGCAGTGGAGCAACCATGTCTGGAACGTGGACGTGGACTATGAGCACCCTGAGAAGACCATTTTGAAGGCCATTGACCTTCAGGAAGAATATTATCGCGCCATCGGCATGCCGACGAGTCTTCGCGAGCTGGGCGTTGGAGAGGAGTCCCTGGAGATGCTCTCAGACCGTTGCAGCCGCGGCAAGACCCGCACGCTGATCGGTTACAAGCCCCTGGCCTACGAGGACATCTTGGCCATCTATCGCATGGCTTTGTAATTTTTGAAATATTGCTGATTTTCCTCTTGACGATTCCTGCTAGTGGTGTTATAACACAGATGGAACAAGAGAAACGAAACGCCTGGCACGACATTTCGCAAACGTCCCTGTTCTCGAAAAAATGCATTGTAGGAGGAAAAGTCAAATGAATACTTTAAAAGTGCAAAAAAGAGACATGGCAAAGAAGGCAAAGGAGCTCAGAAGAGAGGGCTTCGTAACGGGTACTCTGTTTGGTAAGGAGTTGAATGGTTCCATTCCGATCATCATTGAGAAGAAGGAAGCGGAGAGGATCCACAGGGAGTGCTTTAAGGGCAGCCAGCTTTTTGTGGAGCTGGATGGGAAGAAGTATGACGTGCTCCTGAAGGAAGTGGATTACGACGCCATGAAGCGTCAGATCCTGGAGCTGGATTTCCAGGCATTAGTCAAGGGTGAGAAGGTTCATTCCGTGGCTGAGATCGTTCTTCACAACAAGGAGAAGATCGTTGCCGGCATTCTGGAACAGCTGTTGGAGGAAGTTGCTTACAAGGCTACGCCGGAACATTTGGTGGAGAGGATCGATCTGGATTGCTCAGATTGGAAGATCGGCGACGTCATCAAGGTTTCCGATCTTGAGATCGCAAAGAACGCGGACGTTGAGATCACGACCCACATGGACAGCATTGTTGCAAGCGTGCTTGCACCGAAGAATGCGGAGCCTGAGGCAGCGCAGGAAACTACTGAGGCAGCAGAATGACAAAGCATTGGGGAAATGTCCGCAAAACACCCAAGATCACAAGAATCACACAGAATCTAAGAAAAGCGCCCTGGTCGGTTCAGGGCGCTTTTTTATGCGCTTAGGTCAGGGCGCATTTCGCTTTATCAAAATCGCAAAACGAAGGTTTCTCCTTGTCAGAAGAAGACCGTTTCGGTATAATAAACCTGTAGGGAAAAACGGCGAAACGGAGGGAATGCGCGTGGACGAACGCTTGAAAAAACAATTGGAATTTGCCTTGGAGATCGACAAGGAGAAGAACATTTTTCGTCAGACGTCGCTTTCTGGGCACGGCCGCAAGGAAAATGACGCGGAGCACGCTTGGCACATGGCCGTTATGGCGTATCTTCTTCGGGAATATAGTAACGAAGAGGTGGACATGACGAAGGTGCTTATGACCTGTCTGATCCACGACATTGTGGAGATTGACGCAGGCGACACCTATGCCTATGATGACACTGCGAAACAGAGCCAAAAGGAACGCGAGGATGCGGCGAAGGAGCGCATTTTCTCGATGCTTCCAGAGGACCAAAAGGCCGAGCTCACGGCACTTTTTGATGATTTTGAGGAGCTTCGAACGCCTGAGGCACGCTTTGTCCGTGCGATGGACAACCTCCAGCCGCTCCTCTTAAACAACAGCAACAATGGCGATGACTGGAAGGAGCACGGCGTGACCGCGGCGCAGGTCTACCGCCGCCAGAGCGAGACCAAGCTTGGCTCTGAGAAATTATTTGAAGTGACCGATGCAATTCTTCAGGAAAACATTCGCAAAGGGAACATCTGACCATGTTCTTCAAGAGAACATTCGCAAAGAAAACATCTGACATTCGAAAGGGGAACTGATCATGAAATTCATCTCATGGAACGTAAATGGCCTTCGTGCCTGCCTGCAAAAAGGCTTTTTGGAGTATTTTGGCGAGGCGGATGCCGATATCTTCTGCCTGCAGGAGACCAAGCTTTCGGAGGGGCAGCATGACTTAGAGCTCCCCGGCTATCATCAATACTGGAATTATGCGGAGAAGAAGGGATATTCCGGCACGGCGCTCTTTACCAAAAAGGAGCCCATTCAAGTTACTTATGGCATTGGCGTTCCAGAGCATGACCATGAAGGGCGCGTGATCACCGCGGAATTTGAGGAGTTTTATTTCATCGTCGTGTATGTTCCAAACTCTCAGCGTGAGCTCGCAAGGCTGGACTATCGCATGCAGTGGGAGGAGGCTTTCCTTGCTTACGTAAAAGGCCTCGACGCCAAAAAGCCCGTGATCTACTGCGGCGATCTGAACGTGGCGCATGAGGAAATCGACCTTAAGAACCCCAAGAGCAATCGCAAGAATGCTGGCTTTACGGATGAGGAGCGCGCTTGCTTCACCAAGGTGCTGGAAAACGGTTTTGTGGATTCCTTCCGCTCGCTTTATCCCGACGTGCGCGACGCCTATTCCTGGTGGTCTTACATGGGCGGTGCCCGTGCCAAGAACGTCGGCTGGCGTATTGACTACTTTGTCGTATCCGAAAAGCTGAAAGACCGGATCGAGGATGCAAAGATCCATCCTGCCGTGATGGGTTCGGACCATTGTCCGGTGGAGCTGGATTTACTGTGAATGTTATGGGACATTACTCTGTGGTAGAATCTAAGTGCCTAGTGCCGAGTGGCAGCAGACACGCGGCTTGAGGACGGCATGGATTTTTGATGCAGGAGGTGTGGAGCAAGTGGCGCTTCGTTTTTATTTTGGCCCGTCAGACGGCGCATTGAGTCAAAAAGCATATCGGGAAGTCATCGCTCGTTCCATGGAGCATCCGGAGACCAATTTTCTTGTGATCGTGCCGGATCAGTTTACCATGCAGACGCAAAAGGAACTTGCGACCATGCATCCCCGCGGAGGAATCCTGAACATCGACGTGCTAAGCTTCGGGCGCCTTTCCCACCGCGTTTTGGAGGAGGTGGACTGCAGGGAAATCCCCGTGCTCGACGATACGGGAAAGAGCCTTGTGCTTCAAAAGGTGCAGGCCAATTTGAAGGACCAGCTGCCCATTCTTGGTGGCTTTCTGCACAGGCAGGGCTATGTCCACGAAGTAAAGAGCGCCATCTCGGAATTCATGCAATATGGCCTCTCCCCGAAGGACATGGGCGATCTGATCGAATTCTCTAAGGACAAGGCAGCGCTCTCTGGCAAGCTCCGTGACCTGCAGACCATCTATGCGGGCTTTCAGGAGTATATACAGGATCATTTTGTCACCGCGGAGGAGACGCTGGACATTCTCTGTCGGCATCTTTCCGAGTCAAAGCTCGTGCGGGGCAGTGAGATCCTTTTGGATGGCTATACGGGCTTTACGCCCATTCAATATCGCCTCGTGCGCGAGCTTGTTCGCGTCGGCGCAGAGGTGGCGATTACGCTGGTGATCGGCGAGGGAGAGGATCCCTACCGCCTGCTTGGTGAGCAAGGCCTTTTTTATCTGACCCAAAAGACCGTTTTGGATCTTGAGCGCATCCTACGAGACGACGGAGAAGTCCGCGACCGCAGCGCAGATCAGTGGGTGGACGCCGCGCAGCAGCCCGCGGCCCAGTCTGGCCCCGCCCAGCAGCCAAACGCGGCCCAGTCTGGCCCCGCCCAGCAGCCAAACGCGGCCCAGCCAGGCGCCGCCCCCCAGCCCTCACAGCTTTCCTTCCTCGCCCGGCACGTCTTTCGTTATGATGCCCCTGTATATTCCGGCGAAAGCACGGGCGAGATCCATATCTATGAAACCACCAATCCCGCGGCGGAGGTGCATCAGGTGGCGCTGCAGATCCAGCGCATGATCCGCGAAAAGCATCTTTCCTACCGCGATTTTGTGCTGCTCACGGGGGAGCTTGAGGAATATGCGCCCCACGTGGAGGCGGAGTTTGAGCGCCTCGGGATCCCTTGTTATATCGATCAGACGCGCAGCATCACCTTGAATCCGCTGACGGAATTCATGCTTGCGGCGCTGTCGCTTTCCCTGAAAAATTACTCCTATGAATCCGTCTTCCATTACCTTCGCAGCGGCCTCGCAGGCATTCCGACCGAGGAAGTGGACCGCCTGGAAAACTATGTTCTCGAGATGGGCGTTCGCGGCAAGAAGGCCTATTTTGAGCGCTTTGCGAGAAAGACCAGAGCCATGAGTCGTCACCGTGAGGACGAAGGGCCTTTGGAGGCTTTGAATCGCACGCGGGAAGCCTTTGCAGACCAGGTTTCGATCCTTTCCGGAAAGGCCAAGGACAGTGCCTGCAATTACGTGGAAAGGCTCTATGATTTCCTCGTAAACGCCGGTGCGCCGACGGAGCTTTCGCGCCGCGCCAAGGCTTTTGAAGAAGCCGGAGATGCGGCCAGGGCGAAGGAATATTCCCAGATCTGGCGGTATGTCTGCGAGCTTTTGGAGCAGATCCACGAGCTCCTTGGGCAAGAAGAAGTTACGCTTCAGGAATTCACGGACGTGGTGAGCGCAGGCCTTGGCGAGATCCAGGTCGGCACGATCCCCCAGGGCGTGGACAGGATCCTTCTCGGCGACATGGAGCGCACCCGCATCAAGCCCGTGAAAGTGCTGTTCTTCCTTGGCGTGAACGACGGGATCATCCCCAGAAACACCTCCAAGGGCGGCATCCTTTCCGATATTGAACGCGAGTTCCTCAAGGACTCCCAGCATGCCCTGGCGCCTACGCCGCGCCAGCAGGCCTTTATCCAAAGGTTTTATTTGTATGAAGGCCTGACAAAACCCACGCAGTCGCTGTACCTGACCTATTCGCGCCAGAGCAGTGACGGTAAGGCTCTGCGCCCTGCATATCTCATCGACACGCTTAAGCGTATGTTCCCGAAGCTCACCGTAACGCAGCCTCAGAATCTTCCCGCGTTGGAGCAGATCCTGACGCCTGCGGAGGGCAGGAGCCTTCTTGCATCGTCCCTTCGCGATTATGCAGGCGGCGTCCTTCCAAAGGAGCGGGAGAGCGAGCTTTACACACTTTGTGCGGCATATGACACGCCTGTCGCCCGGGAAAGCCTTGAAAGGTATCTTGAGGCCGCCTTCCTGAAGGCGAAGGACGGGCGTCTTGCGAAGGAGATCGCAAAGCTGGTTTACGGTCAGATCCTTCGAAACAGCGTAAGCCGCCTTGAGACCTATGCAGCCTGCGCTTACAGGCATTTTCTAAGCTACGGCCTTGCCCTTTCTGAGCGCGAGGAATATGGCCTCGAGCCCGTAGATCTTGGTATTGTGTATCACGGCGCCCTCGAGCGCTTTTCCAAAGAGCTTTCCGAGGCTGATCAGACCTGGTTTTCCTTTGACGAGACTTACGCGAGAAACAAAATGGCGCAGGTCATGGAGGAGGTCGTGAGTGAATACCGAGGACAGATCCTAAAGGACAATCACCGCTTTGCTTATCATGCAAAACGCATGGAGCGGATCTTGGTCCGCACGGTCCTGACGCTTCAAAAGCAACTAAAAAAAGGCGTCTTTACGCCGCAGGAATATGAAATGGATTTTGAAACCCTTGTCCATCTCGGAGAGGGAGAAAACAACGAAGCCATAAAATTCATGGGCACGATCGATCGATATGACGTCGCAGAGGACCCTGAAAACGTGTATGTGAAGGTGGTGGATTACAAGTCCGGGAACAGGGAAGTGGACCTTGTGGCGCTGTACCACGGCCTGCAACTTCAGCTTGAGGTATATCTTGGGGAGGCGCTAAAGAAGGAGAAGGAAAAGCATCCCGACAAGAACGTGGTACCCGCGGCACTCCTTTACTATCACTTAGAAGACCCCGTGATCGAAGGAACGAAGGAACTCTCTGACGAAGATCTGGAGCATGAGATTGACAAAGCCTTGTGTACCAAGGGCTACGTGAATGATGACAAGAATGTCATAAAACTTCTGGACGGCGAGTTTACGGATGCTTCCGACGCGATTCCCGTGAAGTTCAACAAGGACGGGACGCCCTCAAAAAGCTCTCGCGTGCTAAGCCGCGAAGGCCTGGACATCATCTCTAGCTATGTGGATCATAAGATCCAGACCATGGCGGAGGAGATCATGGAGGGCAATGTAGCGCTGAATCCCTATGAGAGGGATGGCGGCAGTGGCGGTAAGGAGAACTCCTGTACCTACTGCCCGTATGATAGCGTGTGCGGCTTGGATCCCGCAATCCAAGGGCACTCGGTGCGACCTATCGTGAAAGAAGACAACGACGTGATCCTTGCAAAGATGAAGCATGAGCTGGGGATGGACGATGGAGAAGAGAACGAAGGCAAGGAAGAAATGCCAGATCAGCAGGCCACGTGACACAGGACATAAGCGGTAACTTTGCCTAAAGCCCTAGGGCGGATGGCTTAGAAAATAAGGAGATACGCATGGGCGTGGAATTTACGACAGCGCAAAAAGAGGCGATCAATCTTAGAGATTGCAACATATTGGTGTCGGCCGCGGCAGGAAGCGGCAAGACGGCGGTCCTTTCGGAGCGCATCGTGGAGATCGTCTGCGATGAAACACATCCGGTGGACGTGGACCGTCTGCTCGTCGTGACCTTTACCAGCGCGGCAGCCGCAGAGATGCGCGAGCGCATCGGCAATAAGCTTGCCGACAGGCTGAAGGACAACCCGACCTCCGAGCATCTGCAACGCCAGATGACGCTCCTGCACAATGCGCAGATCACGACGATCGACAGTTTTTGCCTGTTCCTCGTGAAGAATCATTTTCAGGAGATCGGCCTCGATCCGGCCTTTCGCGTATCGGATGAGCGTGAGATCAAGCTCCTGCAGCAGGAGGCTTTGGCCGAACTGTTTGAAGAAGCTTTTGAAGAGGGCCGGCCGGAATTCCATAATTGCATTGAGGTCTTTTGCGCCAATGGAAGAGAGAAGGCTTTGGAGGATCACGTTCTGAACCTTTCCCGTTATGCGGCAAGCTTTCCCTGGCCTGAGGAGTGGCTCCTCGCGCGCAAAAAAGACTATGAGAACACTGATATTTCGGATCCGGCAACGGGTGCACTAGGAGCGTATTTTTTGCATTATCTGAAGGGCATCCTTGGGGGCTGCGCACAAAAGTTGTCGCAGGCAGTAGCGCTTTCTCACCAGCCGGACGGTCCCTATATGTACGGCGAGACCTTAGAGACAGATCAGGAAAACTTTGAGAAAGCCTGCGAAGCCTTGGATCAGCTCTTTGAACATGATGCAGAACGCGCAGAGGACAGGGAGAGTGCCCTGGCAGAGAGGGAGGAAGCGCAAAAGCTCGCCGAGGCGGACAAAGAAGCTGCCCTGGCAGAACAGGCGGACCAAGTGACAAAGGCAGACGCCACGGAGCAGGAACGAAAAACAGATAAGGAGCGCCTTGCCGACCAGGAAGAATGGGCAGAGCAGGAAGAACTCGCGCGCCTTAACGAGCTTGAAGAGCGCGAAAATGACTTTGACCGTGTCAGAAGGATCCTCGAGGGGATCACTTTTGGAAAGCTTCCCGGGAAAAAGGACGAAACTGTCAGCGAGGCAAAAAAGAAGCTTGCTCAAGATCTCCGAGACGAGGTCAAAAAGGTCCACAAAGCCTTGATCGACCAGTATTTCGGGCTTCCGGACCTCATTCGGCAAAGGCACGACATAGGGTGCCGTGCGCCCGTCTGCGAACTGATAGACTTGGTTCTTTCCTTCGACCGTCGCATGAAGGAAAAGAAGCAGGAAAAGAAGATCATTGACTTTAACGACATGGAGCATTTTGCCCTCGACATCCTGCTAAAAAGGGATCCGAATGGCGGCGAGCCCCAGCCCACGCAGGTGGCGAAGCAATATCAGGAGTATTTCTACGAGATCCTGATCGATGAATATCAGGACAGTAACCTTGTGCAGGAGTACCTTCTGCGCGCCGTCTCCGGTGAGGCGAGCGAGCACTATAACCGCTTCATGGTGGGCGACGTAAAGCAGAGCATTTACCGCTTCCGCCTTGCAAGGCCGGAGCTGTTTTTGGAAAAATATCATAAATATCAAAACACAGGGTCGCTCCGGCGGATCGATCTTTCGAAGAATTTCCGAAGCCGCGCGGAAGTGATCGATGCCGTGAACAACACCTTCCGTCGCACCATGTGCACGGACATCGGCGGCCTGGAATATGACGATGCCGCGGCACTTTGGCTTGGCGCGGAATATCCCGCCAACGAGGGCATGCAGACCGAGCTTCTTTTGGTGGAAAAACCAGGCAAAGAGGAAGGATATCGTGCCAGAGAAGCCGAGGCATATGTGGTCGCAACCCGCATTCAAAGGCTCCTTAAGGAGTCCAAGGTCACGGACAAGGAGACAAAGGAGCTTCGCCCCGTTCGTTTCCGCGATATCGTGATCTTATTGCGTACGCTCGATGGCTGGGGAGACACCTTCAAAGCAGTTTTGGAAAAGGAGGGCATCCCGGCTTACGTCACCTCGAAGAAGGGATATTTTACCGCCACGGAGGTTCAGACGGTCCTGAATTTCCTTCGTGTGATCGACAATCCTTTGCAGGACATTCCCATGTTCGGCGCGCTCCATTCGCCCTTTGGAGGCTTCTCCGAGGAGGAGATCGCACTGCTTCGCGGGACGGACAGGGAGCTGCCGCTCTACGAGTGCCTGAAGAAATCCGAGGATCCCAAGGCGGTTGCCTTCCTGGCAAAGCTTGACGGCTACCGCGAAAAGTCAGGATATCTGTCCATTCGGACCTTACTCGAACGCATATTATGGGAGCATGATTACCTGAATTACGTAACCGCCATGCCTGGCGGCAGCAAGCGCCGCGCGAACCTGGAGATGCTGCTCGTCAAGGCCTCTGATTTCGAAAAGACTTCGTTCTTTGGCCTGTTCCACTTCCTCCGTTACGTTGAAATGCTGGAAAAGTATCAGGAGGATTACGGCGAGGCCGACACGCTGGACGAAAACGCCGACGTGGTGCGCATCATGAGCATCCACAAGAGTAAGGGCCTGGAATTTCCGGTGACGATCGTGTCAGCAATGGCAAAGCAGTTCAACCAGCAAGAAACGACGAATGCCGTGATCCTGGACGCGGACCTTGGTCTTGGCATGGACTATGTCGATCCGGCGCGTCGCCTTAAGGCAAAGACGCTACGCAAGAGGATCATCAGCACCAAGATGAAAGAAGACCTTTTGTCTGAGGAGCTGCGCCTTCTATACGTGGCAATGACCCGTGCCAAGGAAAAACTGATCCTGACGGCAGAGGTGGGAGACGTCGGTAAGGTGTTGCAAACATCAGCCTATTTTGGCGATGACAATGCGCGTCTGTCTTACTTAGAGTTCATGAAGTCGAACTCTTATCTGGATTTCCTTGAGCCGATCCTGAATCAGACGGGCATTGAAGTGTATCAAGTCTTCCTTGCGGAGCTCGAGACGGCAAATGCCACGGGAGCCTTGATGGCCGAGGCTTCGCGCGAGCACCTGCAAAGGGCACGCGAGCTTGCAGATCCTGTGGCCCTCGAAGCCCTTTCGGATCGCTTCGCATATTCCTACGAGCACGCAAATCTGGAAGGCCTTTATGTCAAGACCACGGTTTCGGAGCTGAAGATCGCTGCCATGGCAGATACCGACGAGGCTGCCTTCCACGCTTTTGAGGAAACGGAGGAAGAGGCTTACGTGCCCGCCTTCCGAAGGGGCGAGCGTGAGGTGAGCGGCACCGTCCGCGGTAATGCATATCACCGCGTCATGGAGTTGCTCGATTTTACCGGGCTCGGCGCCGCGCTGCTTGGAGAAGCCACGGGTACCACGTTGCTTACAACTTTGCAGGGCATGGATTATGAGGCCTATCGCGCCGGACTCTCGCAGGAGATCCTGTGGGAGAAAGTCAGCGAATTCCTTACGGCCGAGGTTACTGACCACAGGCTTTCGGAAGAATATCATGCCGCCGTCAACGTGAACAAGATCTGCAAGTTCCTTAGATCCGAGCTGGGCCATCGCATGATGCGCGCCCAGGCCGCGGGAGCGCTTCGCCGCGAGCAACCCTTCGTGCTTGCGATCCCCGCAAGGCGACTGAAGGAAAGCTTCCCCGAGGACGAAACCGTACTGATCCAAGGAATCATCGACGCGTATTTCGAGGAAGAGGACGGCATTGTACTCTTGGACTATAAGACTGACCGCATCCCTTCCCTCGAAGCTTTGTGGAACCGCTACGAAGCCCAGATGGACCATTATCAGGAGGCCCTCGAGCGCCTCACCGGCAAGAAAGTCAAGGAACGCATCCTCTACTCCTTCCACTTCGACGCCGCCAGCACAAAATAAGCCAATGGGGACGGTTCTTTTTGGCACATTTTGCGCGACCTTCGTCACGTCCCTCCCTTCGGTCGGGATCATGGAATGCTGCGCATTCCAAGCCTTATATGCCAAAAAGAACCGTCCCCATTGGCACATAAGAAAAGGCACGTGCCCGCGAGGGTACGTGCCTTGTTTGTTGTCGGGATTTATACCAGCGACTTTCCGTTGTCGCTCATGAGCATGCGGCTGGTCTGCGGAACCTTAAGAAGAGCAAACGTTCCGATCACGGTGAAGATCAGCTCGGGCAGCATGTATGCGCCGTTGTAGAGCAGGCTGTAGACGTAAAAGTTCTCGGTCGAGAAATTTCCCCACAGTGCGCCGACGCTTTTCCAGATGATGATGCCACTTAAGAAGTGCATCAAAAAGCGAAGGAACAGAGCAAGCGCGGTGCCGGAAAGCCAACCGGCCAGCTTTTTCTCGCGGAAGATGCCTGCGATGCCAAGCACGCCGTAGGCGAGAAGATAGTCCAGCAAAATGCAGGCAATGAGCATGCCAGGCGTAAGACCCCATCCAAAGATGCCGTCCAAAATGCCTTGCCCGAACTGGATCAGGGAGAACAAAAAGGACACGACAAAGCCCATTTTAATGCCTCTGCGGATCGAAAACAGCGTGATCGGCAGCATGGCAAGGAGGGTGACGGAGCCGCCCCAGGGCAGCTTGATGATGCGGATGAAACTGAGAACGGTGGCGAGGGCCAGCATGATCGCGCCCTCTACAAGTACTTTGGTGTTTTTCATAAAAAAATCCTCCTAGGTTACCAGGAGGAATCACGTCTTGCCTTTGCATTTACTCGCCGCGCGAACCCTTGTTACACAAGGTTTTATCTCTCCGCGCCGTAAGCATATTTGCTTGGCTCTTGCTTCCTTCCGCCGGTATTATCCGGTTCAAGTAATGAGGGTCTGAAAGGATCCCCTTTCATCTCAGCGACGTGCTCCCCTAGCGTATTTTATTATGTGGCAGGCGCCTGCCACGTCTATGAATATACTGATGTTTTGTGACTTTGTCAAGCCCTTTTTTGCATCGTGCGAATTTGGTCTTTTTTCCTGCCGCGGGATTTGGTACAATGAAAACGATAGACAATGTTAAAAAGCGGAGAAGCATTATGGAAAAAGAGCATCGCGTGATCGGAATCTTGGCTCACGTGGACGCAGGGAAAACGACCCTGGCGGAGGCCATATTATATACAACCGGAGTACTTAGGGAGGCGGGCCGCGTGGACCATCAGGACGCCTTCCTGGATCACTATGCCATCGAGCGGCAAAGGGGCATCACGGTCTTTTCTAAGCAGGCCTTGTTTTCCTGGAAGGCTGAGGGAGCGGAGGAGCTTGATTTTACGCTATTGGATACGCCGGGACACGTGGACTTTTCAGCGGAGATGGAAAGGACCTTGCAGGTGCTGGACAATGCCGTTTTGGTGATCAGCGGCGCAGATGGGGTGCAGGGCCACACGAGGACCTTGTGGAGCCTGTTAAGGCGCTACGAGATCCCCACGTTTTTGTTCGTGAATAAGATGGATCAGGAGGGTACGGATCCTGTGCGCCTGCTCTCACAATTGCAGGATAAACTGGATGAAGCGTGCATATGCTTTTCCGATCCTGATCCCGCTTCTGATCCGGGCTTGGCAAAAGAAGCTTTTTATGAAAGCCTGTCCCTGTGTGATGAACAGCTGATGGAGGAATACCTGGAGACGGGGAACATCTGCGACGAGAGCATTGCGCAGGCCGTCGCTGAAAGAAAAATATTCCCCACCTTCTTTGGCTCAGCCCTTCGCCTGTATGGCGTAAAGGAGCTGCTCGACGGTCTGGTAAAGTATGGCTTGCCTTTGGTATATCCCGCCGAATTCGGCGCAAGGGTGTTCAAGATCAGCAGGGATAAGCAGGGGAACCGCCTGACGCATCTGAAGGTGACGGGCGGCGTACTTCGCGCCAAGCAGGTGATCGACGGTGAGGATAAAGCTGACCAGCTGCGCCTTTACAATGGCCAGGCGCATCAGATCCTTCAGGAAGTGCCTGCGGGGCGGGTATGTGCCGTGACGGGGCTTTCTTCGTCGCACGTTGGACAGGGCTTTGGAATAGAGAGGGGGAACGTCCGTCCGAGCTTGGAGCCGGTCTTGACTTATGGGCTTCGCCTTCCGGAAGGCTATGATCCCGTTGTCGCTTTAGGGCAGCTTCGCAAGATCGAGGAGGAGGACCCGATGCTCCGCGTGACCTGGCAGGAGGCGGCACAAAGAATCCATGTCTCCGTGATGGGCGAGGTGCAGGCGGAGATCCTGCAAACCGTCCTGCAGGAGCGCTATGGACTTACGGCGAAGCTCGAAAACGGAAGCATCGTCTACAAGGAGACGCTTGCAGAGCCTGTCATAGGCGTTGGACATTACGAACCGCTGCGGCACTATGCGGAGGTGCAGCTTTTGCTTGCGCCTGCTGAGCGTGGGAGCGGCCTGACGTTCGAGTCGCTCGTCAGCGAGGATGACCTCGACAAGAACTGGCAAAGGCTCATCCTGACACACCTGATGGAGCAAACGCATCCCGGCGTCCTTTTGGGCGGGGAGGTGACGGACCTGCATATCAGCATTTTGGACGGACGGGCACATATTAAGCATACGGAGGGCGGGGATTTTCGCCAGGCGACCTATCGGGCCGTTCGCCAGGGCCTTCGAAACGGACGATCGATCCTGCTCGAACCCATATACGAATTCACCTTAGAGGTGCCAACGGAGTGCCTTGGAAGGGCCATGACGGATTTGTCCGCCATGCAAGGAAAGTTTGACGCGCCCGTCATTCAAGGGGAGAGTGCGACACTTCTTGGAACCGTTCCAGCCGCATGCTTTGCGGGATATCAAAGAGAGATGATCGCCTATACCAAGGGCATGGGAAAGCTCTCTTACGTGTTAAAGGGCTTTGAGCCGTGCCATAACACCGAGGAGGTGCTCAAGGCGCATCCATATGATCCCGATGCGGATTTAGAGCACCCTACTTTTTCCGTGTTCTGTTCTCACGGTGCGGGCACGCCGGTGCCGTGGGATCAGGTGTACGGATGGGCGCATTTGCCGCTAAAGACGGAATATCTCGAAGCGGCCAAAAGCCTGCAGGAAAAGGGGACGGGCGCGAAAGAAGAGGATCTTAAGGGCCTTGCGCAGAGTGCGCCCGTCATTACGACCGGCAGAAGCACCTCGGCCATGCCTCGTCAGATCAGCACGGAGGAGATTGATGCCATATTCGCGCAGGGAAGCAAAAATCAAAACCGCAAGGGAAACGACCTGCAGGGCTATCGCCGATATCACCGGGGCGCACGCAGGGTGGAAGCACCTGGCAGCAGGACAACTTCAGGCGCCGGGGCAACATCAGGCGGTGGGACATCTTCAAACGCCGCAACGCAAGACCCCGGAGCAACATCAGCAGCCTCCGCGTCAGGCACCCCCAAGGTTAAACCCTCAAAACCCCCCAAGATATTAGAAACCTGCATGCTGGTGGACGGATATAATATCATTCACGCATGGCCGGAGCTTAGAGATCTCATGCAGGTGAACATGGGAAGCGCAAGAGACCGGCTCATCCGTGAGATGAGTGATTACCAGGGCTATGTGGGCGGCATTTTGATCCTTGTGTTTGACGCATATAAGGTCAAAGGAAACCCCGAAACGGTGGAAAGTGCCGGTAATATCTTCGTGGTCTACACCAAGGAAGCTGAGACGGCGGATCGATATATCGAAAGGACCGTGCATCAGATGGCTTCGAAGTATCGGATCACGGTGGCAACCTCCGACGGACTCGAGCAGATGATCATCTGGGGAGACGGGGCATCGCGTATGTCCGCGACAGGCCTAAAGGCCGATCTGGAGCAACAAAAAAAGCTCGCAAGGGAAGCCTACGGCATAACGGAACACTTCTCGTAACTTGACAATTTACGACAAATCCAAGGCAAGATAATTACTTGCAAAGAAAGGCTAAAAAATATACAATGATAATAGTATGGGGTTAGTGTTTTTGCCCATGGGGAAATGGAGGAGCGGACATGGAAATTTGGAAAAACAAAGCGAAGGTGGAAGAGTATCGCGAGCGTGCAAAAGCGCTGGTTTCGCAGATGACTTTGGAAGAAAAGGTAGGGCAGACCCTAAACTGGGCGCCAGCCGTGGAACGTCTTGGGATCAAGGCATACAATTGGTGGAATGAGGCGCTGCACGGCGTGGCCCGCGCTGGCGTTGCAACCGTGTTCCCGCAGTCCATCGGCCTCGCGGCAACCTTTGACGAGGACCTTTTGGAGGAAGTGGCAACGGCCATCTCCACAGAGGGACGCGCAAAGTTCAACGCGGCGCAGGAATATGATGACACTGACATATACAAAGGCCTGACCTTCTGGTCGCCCAACGTGAATATCTTCCGTGATCCCCGCTGGGGCCGCGGCCATGAGACCTTCGGAGAGGATCCGTACCTGACCTCTCGCCTTGGCGTGCGCTTCATCGAGGGCCTTCAGGGACATGATGAGAATTACTTAAAGGCAGCGGCTTGCGCAAAGCATTTCGCTGTGCACAGCGGCCCTGAGGACATCCGCCACAGCTTCAATGCCATCGCGACCAAGCAGGATATGGCTGAGACCTATCTTCCCGCCTTCAAGGCTTGCGTGCAGGAGGCCGGCGTCGAGGCCGTGATGGGCGCTTACAACCGTACCAACGGTGAGCCCTGCTGCGGCAGCAAGACCCTGCTTTTGGACACCCTTCGTGACGAATGGGGCTTTAAGGGCCATGTGACCAGCGACTGCTGGGCCATCAAGGATTTTCATGAGGGGCACCACGTGACGGATACGCCCGTGGAATCCGTTGCAATGGCAATGAACAATGGCTGTGACCTGAACTGCGGCAACCTGTTCCATTTCCTGAAGCAGGCCGTGGAGGAAGGTCTGGTTTCCGAGAGCCGCCTCGACGAAGCGCTGGTAAACCTTTTCACCACCCGCATGAAGCTTGGCGTGTTTGACGAAAAGGGCAAGAACCCGTTTGACAAGATCGGATATGCAGAGGTCGACACGAAGGAGAATCGCGCGCTGAACCAGAAGGTGGCAGAAAAGTGCGTGGTCCTTCTGAAGAATGAAAATGGCCTTCTTCCGCTGGACAAGAAGGCGCTGAAGACCGTCGGCGTGATCGGCCCTAATGCCAATAACAGAAGGGCTTTGGTGGGTAACTATGAAGGTACCGCTTCCCGTTACTGGACCATTCTCGAAGGCATCCAGGAGTATCTCGGCGACGACGTTCGCGTGCTTGCGAGCGAGGGCTGCCATCTTTGCCACAAGAAGGCACAGGGCCTTGGCCAGGAGGACGATCGCATCTCCGAGGTGAAGGCAGTCTGCGCGAACAGCGACGTGATTATCGCCTGCCTTGGTCTGGACTCCGGCCTCGAAGGCGAAGAGGGTGATCAGGGTAATGAATATGCTTCCGGAGACAAGCCGAATCTGGAGCTTCCGGGTCTGCAGCAGCATGTGCTCGAGACCATCTGCTCCTTTGGAAAGCCCGTTGTATTGGTGCTGCTTTCCGGTTCTGCGCTGGCAGTGAACTGGGCAGATCAGAACGTGCCCGCGATCCTGCAGGGCTGGTATCCCGGCGCGCAGGGCGGCCTTGCCATCGCAAACATCCTCTTTGGTGAGAAGAACCCTGAGGGCAAGCTTCCCGTGACCTTCTACAAGTCCACGGACGAGCTTCCTGAATTCACGGATTATTCCATGAAGGGCAGGACCTATCGCTACATGCAAAGCGATGCATTATATCCTTTCGGCTACGGCCTGTCCTACACGGATTTTGAATATTCGAACGTAGACGCTAGCGCAAATGCGGACGGTGCAGTCGTGAACGCGACCGTCAAGAATACAGGCAAGATGGCAGGTGGCGAGACCATGCAGGTTTATGTGAAGGTTTGCAAGGACGGCGCTCCGAATTACCAGTTAAAGGGTATCCAGAAGCTCTTCCTCGCACCTGGCGAGAGCAAGGATGTTTCCATCAGGCTCCCGAAGGAAGCGCTTGGCGTATTTGATGAAAACGGCGAGCTAAAGATCGGCGGCAAGACCGTGATCTATGTGGGCGGCCAGGCACCGGACGCAAGAAGCGAAAAGCTGACCGGCAAGAAGGTTTCTGCATTTGAATTTATGATCTAGTACGGCGCAGACGAAGGCGCGATCAAAGAAAAGGAAGTTAGGAGAGAGAAAGCACTCATGGCGAATGTAACGGAAAACGGTTGGGAGCAGCTTTGGCTGCGCTACGACAAGAAGGTGGATGCCGGGAATGGAAAGTATTTTGAGGCGGCGCCTCAGCTTGTGGGCTTTGACCCGGAAAATTGCGTGGTAAGGAGTGCTCTCTTGGAGCTTTCGCGCGGCGTTTGCGGCATGCTGGGGATGCAGATGAAGGCAGGCGACATTGCTAAGGCGGTAGCAGGCGCTGACCAGGCGAGCAACGGCACCGCGGCGGCAGGCGCTGACCAGGCAGGCAACAGCGCTACGGGTGCCTCGGCAGCAGGCGAGCAAGGAAAGACAAGTGGCTCGCAGGCAGGCCTCGTCCTCAAGAAAGTCCCCGAGGGGACGCTCACGGAGAGCGGCAAAGCCCTCAAGGCGCAGGGCTACGCGCTCTGCGAAAATGACGGAAGGCTTGAGATTACCGCCGCAGACGAAAACGGCCTGCTCTATGGCATCTTCCATCTCCTTCGCGTGATCTCTTGCGAGAAGAGCCTTTCCGGGAGTAACGTGACTTGCAATCCGGACAATCCTCTCCGCATGTTCAACCACTGGGACAACATGGACGGAAGCATTGAGAGAGGATATTCCGGAAGGTCCTTTTTCTTTGAAAATGACGACATTGTCATAAATGAGAGAACCAAAGATTACGCGCGTCTGATGGCCAGCATCGGCATCAACGGCGTAGTCATCAACAACGTGAACGTAAAGCAGGCAGCCACCTGGCTGATCACGGACCGCTTCTTCGAAAAGGTGGTTCAGCTTTCAAAAATCTTTGCGGAATATGGCATCAAGTTTTTCCTTAGCCTGAATTATGCCGCAACGATCGAGCTTGGCGGCATCGACAGCGCGGATCCTTTTGACGAGCGCGTGATTGCGTGGTGGAAGGCGAAGATGCAGGAGTGTTTTGCGAAGATCCCGAACCTTGGCGGTTTCCTTGTGAAGGCCGATTCCGAGGGGCGTCCCGGACCGTTTACCTATGGCAGGACGCAGGCGGATGGCGCGAACATGCTTGCGGATGCGGTGGCGCCTTATGGCGGCATCATCATCTGGAGATGTTTTGTTTATAACTGCAGGCAGGACTGGCGTGACCGCAAGACGGACCGCGCCCGTGCAGGCTATGATAACTTCATCGGCATGGACGGGGACTACCGCGAGAACGTGATCCTGCAGATCAAGAACGGCCCCATGGATTTCCAGATCCGCGAGCCGATCTCACCCCTGCTTGGCGGCCTGAAAAAGACAAACCAGATGCTGGAAGTGCAGGTGGCGCAGGAATATACCGGACATCAGATCGACGTATGTTACCTGATCCCGATGTTCAAGGAGGTGCTGGATTTCCACACCTATTGCAAGCCTGGCGCAGACACGGTGGCGGACGTGATCAGCGGACGCACCATGGGCAACAAGAATACGGGCATCGCCGCAGTCATCAACACCGGAAATGATGTCAACTGGACCGGCAATTACCTTGCGGCGGCGAACCTTTACGGCTTTGGCCGTCTGGCATTTAACACCGAGCTTTCCGCGGAGGAGATCCTGGATGAGTGGATACCGATGCAGTTTTCGACGGACGCGGAGGTGCTCCGCGTGGTGAAGGGGATCCTTCTTCCTTCGCGCGCAACCTATGAGAAGTATACGAGTCCGCTTGGCATTGGCTGGATGGTGACGCCGCATGATCACTATGGCTGCAGCGTTGACGGCTATGAATATGACAGGTGGGGCACGTATCACAGGGCTGACCACCTTGGCATGGGCGTGGACCGCACGGATGCGGGCACTGGCTATGCGCAGCAATATAATGAGCCTAATGCATCCATGTACAATTCGCTGGAGACTTGCCCGGAGGAGCTTTTGTTGTTCTTCCATCACGTGCCGTATGCTCATGTCCTTAAGAGCGGGAAGACGCTGATCCAGCACATCTACGACAGCCACTTTGAAGGATATAAAGAGGCAGAAGCCTTTGCGGCAGCCTGGGACGGGCTTCAGGGGAAGGTTGAGGAGCGCGTTTTCGATAACGTGAAGGAGCGCTTTGGAAGGCAACTTTACAATGCCCGCGAGTGGAGAGACCAGGTGAATTCTTACTTCTACCGCAAGAGCGGGATAGAGGATGAGAAGGGGAGAGAGATTTACTAGCTTCAGAAGAGCTTGCCAACTCGGGTTGTTCAGGTAAGTCTTTCTGGTAGGCTTTTCAACCCAGAAAGACTTACCTGAACAGCCCTCGAGCCGCCGGCTGCTGCAGGTGAGAAGGGGACTGGAGTCCTCGGAATGTGCAGGGAAGCTGCGAAGGGGTAGATGGCGGAGAAGCTCGTGTCGTTCGGGAAAGCCTTTCCGCTAACCATTCGACCCGAAAAGGCTTTCCCAATCGACACTCGAGGTAATCGTCACAGAAGAATGGCTTCCCTGTCCATCCCTCGAGGTTGGAGAGGCAAGAAGTTTGACCTAGGATCAAGAATGCATGAAAGCAGTCAAATAAAGGAGCGAGAAGTATGAGATCTTGCGACAGTAACATGACATTATGGACGGATGGATGGGAGTTTTTGAAGGTTCCGTTGGGGACCACGTATGAGGACGCTTGCGCGCATAAGAAGGAATTTACGCCCGTGGAGTTGCCTCATGACTGGCTCATTTATGATGCCCATAATCTCTATGAAGATAGCTATGGATGGTATCACAAAGTCTTCGAGAATCCGCTTTCCGATGGTGAGCGCATGATGCTTCGCTTCGATGGCGTATACATGGATTGTACGGTATATGTCAACGGTAAGGCAGTTGCAGACTGGAAGTACGGCTATACGACCTTTGACGTTGACGTCACCGATCAGTTGAAAAAAGGCAAGAATGAGATCCTTGTTCTGGTGCGTCACCAAAGCCCTAATTCCCGCTGGTATTCCGGCGCGGGCATCTACCGCAACGTTTGGATGAAGGTTTGCAAAAAGGCGTATCTTCCCATGGATGGCACCTATGTCGTGGCTAAGCCGCGGGGCGCCGCTACGGAGGAGAATCACAGTTTCGAGTTGTCCATCACGACGGAGGTCTGCGCGCAAACGAACGCCGCTTCTGCCGCAAGTGCTGCAAAAGATAATTCTGGCAAGGGCGCCAAAGGGAGCGCACCCGAAACATCTAACCTCCGCGTGGAATATGAGATCGCCGAGGAACCTCTCTATGACTTTGGCGATTCCAAGACGGAGAGCGAGGAGCATTTCACGAAGAAATTTGCAGGTACCTGGAAGGGCGCGACTTGGAGTGCTGACGTAAAGGCGACCGAAGCGCCCGACACGGCAACCAAAGCTGACGCAGCGCCCGCCACGGCAACCAAAGCCGACGCGGCTGCCGCCACGGCAACCAGCGAATCCGACGCGAACAAGGCATGCGCCGGCACGGCGAATGCAAACGCTTCCCTCTGCACCGTCATTGAGGATCCGGCGCTTTGGGACATGAAGTCCCCTTATTGCTACCGCCTTACAATAAAGCTTTTTGACGGCGAGGAGCTTCTTGACTGGCAGACGGAAACCATCGGTTTTCGCAGCATCGGCTTTACGCCAAGCGAGGGACTGTTCCTGAACGGCAGGACGGTCAAGATCCAGGGCGTGTGCGAGCATCATGACCTTGGATGCCTTGGCGCGGCCTTCCACAAAAAGGCTTTGGAGCGGCAGTTTACGATCCTTCGCGAGATGGGTGCGAACAGCATCCGTACCAGCCACAATCCGCCCGCTCCGGAATTCATGGAGCTGTGCGACCGCATGGGCTTTTTGGTGGATGCGGAATGCTTCGACATGTGGGAGCGCTCCAAAACCACTTACGACTACGCCAGGTTTTTTAAGGATTGGGCGCAGCGCGACGTGCGCAGCTGGGTGCGCCGCGACCGCAATCACCCCAGCGTTTTCCTGTGGTCCATCGGCAATGAGATCTACGACACCCACGCAGACGCCCATGGCCAGGAGATCACGAAGCGCCTTATGGAATATGTTCGCGAAAACGATCCTGAGGGCAATGCGCAGGTGACCATCGCGTCAAATTACATGCCTTGGGAGGGCGCGCAGAAGTGCGCGGACCTCGTGAAGCTGGCAGGATATAACTACGGCGAGAAGTGCTATGCCGCGCATCATGCGGCGCATCCGGACTGGGTTCTTTACGGGAGCGAGACCACGGCAGTCGTGCAAAGCCGCGGCATCTATCATTTTCCGCTTTCGCAGTCGATCCTTTCGGATGAGGATGAGCAGTGCTCCGCCCTTGGTAATTCCGCCACGAGCTGGGGCGCGGAGACCACGCAGAAGGCCCTGACGGACCATCGCGATGCGCCTTATGTGTTCGGACATTACATTTGGACGGGCTTCGACTATATCGGCGAGCCCACGCCTTATCACACAAAGAATTCCTACTTTGGGCAGATCGATACGGCAGGTTTCCCCAAGGATTCCTTCTACATGTTCCAATCCGAGTGGACGAACTGGCGCGAGAAGCCCATGGTTCACGTGTTCCCTTACTGGGATTTCAACGAGGGCCAGATGATCGACGTATGCGCCTGCTCCAATGCGCCCCAGGTGGAGCTCTTTGTGAACGGAAGGCGTCAGGGACGCCAGCAGCTTGAGCATGAGAGCGGAAAGCACCTGATGGGAAATTGGCGCGTGCCCTATGAGCCTGGCGTCATCACGGCGATCGCATATGATGAAGACGGCAAGGAAGTCTGCAGAGAGGAGCGGCGCTCCTTCGAGGACAGCAGGCAGATCAGTCTGACACCTGACAGGTTTGTCATGAATGCGGATCCGGAGGACATGATCTTCCTGACCATCGAGACGCTGGATGCCAAGGGACATCCCGTGGAAAATGCCGTCGACTACGTGACGGTCCGCATCGAGGGGCCGGCAAGGCTTCTTGGCATGGATAACGGCGACAGCACGGATTATGATGAATATAAAACCAGTACGCGAAAGCTCTTTTCCGGCAAATTGCTCGCCGTGATCGCTTCGACGGGCGAGGCGGGCGACATCCGCGTCGTGGCTTCCGGCGAAGGCCTCAAGGAATGCCAGGTGTTGCTGGAGGCGAAGAACATTAATAAAACCGCGACCAAGCGATACCTTGAGGACTGCACCAAAATGCAATCCGGCGCGGGGAGTGCCGCCGCTCCCGCATACTTCCCCACCAGAAAGCTTGAGATCACGGCGGAGGACGCAAAGTGCAAGCTTTCGAGAAGAAAGAAGGAGATGTATCTGCAGGTGCGGATCCTGCCGGAAAATGCAACGCCTGACCTTATCTGGAAGGTGGTTGGCCCCGGCGGCATCGAGCTTCCCGTGGCCAAGATCGAGGAAGTGACCCTGGGACAGGCGCAGCCAGACACGGCGCAAGCCAGCGACCAAGCGCAGCCTGACAGCGCCACGGCGCAAGCCAGCGACCAAGCGCCAGGCACGGCTCCCAAGTCTGCCTCCAACGTCCGCATGGCGAAGGTGAGCGCCTTAGGCGACGGCGACTTCCTGGTGCGCTGCATGGCGAAGGAGCCGGACGGCAAGATCACCGTGATCAGCGAGCTCGACTTTTCCGCCAAGGGCTTCGGACAAGCCTTCCTGGATCCTTATGGCTTCATCACGGGCGGCCTCTACACAAAGAGCAAGGGCGACATCGGTAACGGCAATGAAAAGGGCTTCTCCTTCTCGCGCGAAGGCGAAAGCGCAGTGCTGTTCGAAAATATAGACTTTGGTGAGTTTGGATCGGACGAGATCACCATCCCCATCTTTGCCCTGAGCAGCGAAGCCTATTCCATCGAGCTCTGGGAAGGCATGCCGGGCGAGGAGCAGAGCAAGTATATCACGACGCTGACCTATCAAAAGCCCTCCATCTGGAACACGTACCAGGAGGAGACCTGGAAGCTTCCAAGAAGGCTTTCCGGCGTGACCAGCCTTGGAATGCGCATGAAGGATGAAAAGATCCACGTAAAGGGCTTCTCATTCCGCAAGCTGAATAAGGCTTTCGAAGTCATCAAGGCCGCGGAAGCATCGCGGATCTACGGCGATGAATTTACGATCGCAGCGCCTTGCGTGAACGGCATCGGCAACAACGTGACCATGGAATTCGAAAACATGGACTTCGGTGAGACTGGCGCGGACGGCATCACCGTTACGGGATGGACGCCCCTTGCGGTCAACACCATCCACCTGCGGTTCCGCCCGGAGGGGAGCGATGAGTTCGAGTCCCGCATGGTGGAATTTAAGGGGACCGGCAAGGAAGCCTACGAGCCGCAGACCTTCACGTTCGAAAAGCTTACCGGCAAGGGCAGAATGGACCTGGTGTTCCTGCCCGGCTGTCAGTTCAATATGGAGTCGATCCGATTCCGGAAAGTTGAGGAATAAAGCATCATGTTTCATTTTTTGTTCCCGGACGCACCTGAGTCCGCGATGACCCTGTTGGGCCTTTTACTTGGATTTGCCACTACCGTGATCTTCACGGCAAAGCTGGCGGACCGTCTTCCCAAGGACGGCGGCAGGGAGTTTGCCCATGACGGCAAGCTTTCCGCAGGGAAGCCTCGGGGCGCTGGCATCATCTTTGTTTTGGCATATGTCCTCGCCGCGCTTTTGTTCCTGCCGTTTTCGGGCGAGAGGATCATCTACCTGATCCTGCTTTCGGTCTGCATGCTGACGGGATTTCTCGATGATGCGGCAAAATCCCCTTGGGGAGAATATAAAAAAGGCCTTTTGGACCTTGGCGTGGCAATCCTCGTGGCCATCACCTACCTGGTGTTCAACGGTAGCGAAGCAAGCCTTGCGATCTTTGGCGTCACCTTTACGATGCCGGCCTGGCTCTACGTAATCCTGACCATCGTTCTTGTCTGGGCCTCCGTGAACGTGACCAACTGCGCGGACGGCGTGGACGGGCTTTCCGGAACCCTTACCATCATCAGCCTTTTGTCGATCTTCGCGCTGGACCTCCTTCGCGAGATGGAAGCGGGCGTATCTGCACCGATCATTCTTTTCTGCGGCGTGCTTCTTGCCTACCTTTGGTTTAACGCAACCCCCAGCAAACTCATGATGGGTGATGCAGGATCCCGCGCGATGGGTCTGTTTATCGCCATCGCCATCCTAAAGAGCGGGTGTCCCTTCCTATATGTTCCGCTGGCGCTGGTATTGATCCTGGATGGCGGCCTTGGCCTCATCAAGGTGTCGCTGATCCGTTTTGCAAAGATCCATTTGATGAAGAACGTGCGCACGCCCCTGCATGACCACGTGCGCAAGATCTGGAATTGGTCCAACACCCAGTGTGTCTATCGCTTCGCCATCATCCAGATCATGCTGAGCGCCGTGGTGCTTTATCTTGTGGCGTGCCGAGCCTGAGAAAGACCAAAATGTCATGGCGTGCCGAGCCTGAGAAAGACCAAAATGTCATGGCGTGCCGAGCCTGAGAAAGACCAAAATGTTGTGGCGTGCCGCGCCTGAGAAAGCGTGAAACATGTGGCGCGTAAAGCAATGTGATAATGCCGAAATGGAAGGCGCAAGGCGCGCCGAAAGTAGAAGTGAGGAGAGTTAGCGAATATGTACGATGAATTAACCCCGAGCGACTTAAAGAAAATGCAGGAAGAGATCGAATATCGTAAGGTCGTTGTGCGGCAGCAGGCGCTGGCTGACGTAAAAGAAGCGCGCGCCCACGGCGATCTTTCCGAGAATTTTGAATATCACGCCGCCAAAAAGGTGAAGAACCAGAACGAGAGCCGAATCCGCTATCTTGAACGCATGATCAAGACCGCCAAGATCATCTCCGAGGATTCCGCAGAGGACGAGGTGGGCATCAATAACACGGTCACGGTGGAATTTGTGGACGACGGAAGTCAGGAAACCTACAAGATCGTGACCACCGTACGCGGCAACTCCCTTGAGGGCCTGATCAGCAACGAATCTCCCCTTGGCAAGGCACTCCTTGGCAAGAAAGAGGGGGACGTGGTGACAGTGCACGTGAACGCGCAGGTGGAATATGACGTCAAGATCCTCAAGATCGAGAATACGGTCGACGACGGATCAGACAAACTAAGGAGTTTCTAAATCATGGCAGATCAGAAGATGCGATACATCGCGATGCGCCAGGCGGGAGAGCCAATGCCAGGCGAAGACGGCCAGGAAAGCACTGGCGCGGACGACCAGGAAAGCCAAGGTGAAAAGCCGAGCACGGCCGAAAGCACAGGCACCGGCGCAGACGCCCGGGAAGGCGCCACAAAAACGCCAGCCGCGCAGCAAATCCCTTCTAGGCCTCGTAAAGAAAAGGACGACATCTGGGTCAAAAAGGATTATGTGCTCTTCGACCTGGACGGCACCCTGACGGATCCCAAGCTTGGGATCACCTCCTGCGTCCAATATGCCCTGAAGTCCTTTGGAATTGAAGAGCCGGACCTTGACAAGCTTGAGCCCTTTATCGGCCCGCCCCTAAAAGACAGCTTCATGCAGTTTTACGGTTTTGACAGTGAAAAAGCGGATGTGGCCATTGAAAAATATCGCGAGCGATTTCATGATACGGGTATCTTTGAAAATGAAATGTACCGCGGCATTCCGCAAATGCTAAAGCGCCTGAAGGCCCGGGGCCTTCACCTTGGCGTCGCCTCAAGTAAGCCCACGGTTTTCGTGGAGCGGATCCTGGACCACTTCGGCATTCGGAGCTATTTCGAAGTCATCGTCGGGAGTGAGCTGGACGGCACTAGAACGGACAAGTCAGAGGTCGTTCTCGAGGCACTCCGCAGATTCTTCCCTGACGGAAGAGTGCAAAAGCACAGAGTGTTCATGGTGGGTGACCGCAAGTTCGACGTGATCGGCGCGAGAAACGTGGGCGTCGAATCCGTTGCAGTGAGCTTTGGCTATGGCTCCATGGAAGAACTCATGGAAGCCCATGCAGATTATATCGTGCGCTCCGTCGAGGAGCTAAAGCGGTTCCTTCTTCGCGGCTTTGAGGACATGGCGACGGACCTGAACAACCTGCAAAAGACCTGGATCCTCATCTCACAGTTTGTGATCTTCGTGGCAGTCCGCGGGCTGGTGAAAAATGCCGCGCTCGTTGCGCTGGACGGCCTGGGGATCAAGAATATTTCCGACACTGCAAACACGGTCCTTCTGGGAATTGCCTTCCTGATAGCAGGACTTGCCATCTTCAAAGTGGCGAGAGGCATCATCAAACGGACCATTTCGGACATGTATTTAACGCACCTAAAGCCCGAGCCGAAGGAGCCTTACATTGCACTCGTGATCGGAAGCATCGGCTTATCCTTAGGACTCGCCATGCTCCTTACCTTAAGCGGCATCTCCGGTGGCTCTGAGAGCTTTCAAAAGGTGGCGCAACTCCAGTCCAGCGCGGCCCTCTGGGCAGCCATCCTGACCTACGGCATTTGTGCCCCCCTAGCGGAGGAGCTTTTGTTCCGCGGCGTGGTGTACGGTTACGTGCGCAAGTTCTTTGACGTAAAGACTGCCATCGTTGGCTCCGCCATTCTTTTTGGCGTCTACCATGGCAACCTCGCCCAGGCCGTATATGCCGCCGTCCTAGGTTACTTTATCGCATATTCCTACGAATACTTCGGTACCTTCCTCGTGCCGATCTTCATGCATGTTGGAATCAACGAGCTGGCGCTCCTTGTGGAGTACACCGGCCTCGGCAAGACCGCTTTCGTCTGCTGGCCCGTCAGCATTGCACTCCTTGTTTGTGGCATCGGCGCAGTCATCTGCCTGGCAAGAAGGAAACGCCTGTAGGGCGTGCAACCACGACGCGCGAGGCAGAATGGACAAAAGGCACTTTTTTATCTATTGAATCGATTTACCCTTGATGCTATAATGAGTATGGTTATGATCTTAAGATGACGTGACTCACATATCATCGGAGAAGGAGGGTTTTCAGATGAGAAAACTAATGACACTTTTGGCTTCGCTGTTTGTGGTGATCCTGTTACTGCCAAGCGTCGCGCAGGCGGCGACGGATGACACGCGTCAGGTGGTCACGGAAGTGAACCTGACATATGATGAATTGATTCCAAGCTGTGGCGAAATGGTGAAATGCTGGTATGATGGGGAGCCGGAGGGCGCCGTTTATCGCATGAGCTCTTTTTACTGGAGATGGTCAAGACAATATGTGGCCAACAATCAACAGGTAAATCCGTCTTCGAAAGCAGTTTTTGTTCCGGGAACCTGGTTTTACATGTATCAGATCAGAGTGGACGGAGAGTTTGGCAGTCAGTACCGCTTGCCAGATACAAAGGAAGAACTGACGATCAAAATCAACGGAGTTGAGCGGCAAGCCAATGGAAATCCCTCTATAGGCAGCAATTACTCTTATGTCTGGGTGTATTCTCCGGATTACGAAGTAACGGACGAAGGAGCGGCTTTGGGATGGTGGATGCCTGGTCTCTATGCTGATAATTGCTATGTTCCTGATTCCTATATGAATGTTCCGATCAGTACGATCAACTTTGGTGATTACACTTATGGCGGTGAAAAACCCTATTCTTATTCAAAGGTATCCGGCCCTTCGTGGCTTACGGTGGATTCCGAGGGCAAAATCACCGGAACACCGACTGTAACGGGAAACAACGATCCTTTGGTCGTACGGATCACGGACCATGCAGGCGCATACCTAGACATCTCGCTATCAGTTAATAAGACATATGTAAGACCTGAGGATCGTACTGTCGTGAAAGACGTTCAGGGTACTGCTGAAGGCGGCATTGCTCCTTCGTATGGTCAGATGTGTGTTACCCCTGTTATTGACGTGCCCGATGGTGTTCCATATTTCTTCAACGTACATATGGGGAGCTATTGGAAGCTGGGCGAACATGGGGAAGAGGATGCTACGCGTGTAAGCATTGGAGATACTTTTTATGAAGGACAGTATTTCTATCAGGTTCAGATCCGGATTGACGGAGATGACGGTAGTAACTATCGTTTCCCCACGCTCGAAGAAGGTGGAATGACAAGCATCATCGTGGACGGCGAAGAGTGGACGGTTGAAGGCGCGATTAGCGTTAACGATACGTTTAGCTGTTTCACTGCGCGATCTCCCGTGTATACGGTAACGAAAGAGTTAACGGACCCTGAACTTAAGATCACAAATGTAACCCTCTCACTCCAGGACAACCTGTCCTTCAACCTGTACTCGCCCAAGTCGCTTTATGCAAAGGAAGGCTACGGGACGCCGTACATCGTGTTCAACGTAAACGGCAGGGAAGTGACGGCGAACCCCAATCCCGCGCTGAGCACGGACGAGCTTTACGCGTTCACCTGCAATGACATCGCGCCCCACAGGATCGGCGACGACGTCGGGTTCACGGTGTACGTGATGAACGGAAGTCAGCGCATCAAGGGCATGACCGCCTCCTACGCGGTGACGAGGTACTGCAGCGCCGTCCTTGCGGGCAGCACGGCAAAGGACAAGCTCTCGACGCTGGTCGTGGACCTTCTGAACTACGGCGCGGCTGCGCAGGAATACATGAACTACAAGACGGACGCGCTGGTGAACGCAAGCCTGACGTCCGAGCAGCAGTCCTGGGCGACGGCGGGGCGCGATTACGTGAGCGTTGGCGCGAGGCTGAACGCGGACGAGGCTGACCTTGAGGGCGTCGCCTTCTCCGGAGCGGCGCTGTACCTGAACGAGACGGTGGCGATCCGTTACGTGTTCACGGCGGAGAGCCTGAGCGGGCTGACGCTGGAGATGACGGACGACCAGGCACACGCCTGGACGTTCACGGGATCGGACTTCAGGAAAGTGACGGATCCCGGCGCGGCGCCGAACTCGTACTACGTGGACTTCAGGAAGCTCCACGCGGGCAGGATGAGCGACAGGGTGTACGCGACGTTCCACCAGGGCGGCAAGAAGTCGGTGACGATCGCGTACAGCATCGAGACGTACGTGAAGCTGGCCGGAGGCGGGACGGGAACCTTCCAGAACCTCATGAAGGCGATGATGAAGTACGGCGACGCGGCGAAGGCATATGCGGAACCGTAAAACAGTAACTGACATAACGTTGAACGGAGAATCTCTACAATAGGCAAAACATGGGGGACGCGGCAAAAAACCGCGTCCCCTTTTTCTAACGTTTTTGTTGCTTGTTTCCACCCCTATTTTATGGTAAAATTTTATCGGTATATCCATTTATGGCGAGATCGCTCAAACGAACTTCGAAGGAGGGAAAAACAAGTGAAAAAGCTGAAAAAACGTTTGCTAGTTTTTTTGCTCACAATGGCAATGTGTTGCCCATTGATTTTTGAGCCTCTGTCTGTGCTCGCAGACGGGGATGAAGAACCTTTTACTGTAACGGTGAGGCAGTCAAACTTAACCGTGGGCCGCGGCGAACGCGTGACGCTCCAAGTCGAAACAACTGCTCCTGCCGGGACCAATTTGACTTACCAGTGGTATAAGGAAGTAAAGGTCGAGGACGGGACGCTTGCTACCCCTTTGCAAGGGGAAACAGGCACGACTTATCAGACGGAAACAATTACGGAGTATTCGATGTATTCATGTTCCGTATCGGATCAGAATGGTACGACGAAATGGGTGTATTTTTATCTTAAAGTACAGAATCATCTAGAGATCCGGCCGATCGAATACAGGGTGACATTGGTACCTGGGCAGACGGTAACAATCGGTGTCGTTGCCACTGCAGATGATATGGACGGGATAACTTATCGTTGGAATCATGGGCCGACAGGTTCCACCTGCGAGGTGAGCGAGAGTGGATCCTATGCCGTCTCTGTAACGGATAAATACGGAACAACCCTTGGCACCTCGGTTGAAGTGGGTTATGAAAATCATTTCAGCGCAAAGGCACAAGAAGAAAACGTCAGTGTTCCTTATGGCGGAACCGCAAAGCTGAAGATTAACGTCAGTGGTGATGATCTTGCAGGCGTTACCTATAAATGGAACAAGATAATACAGACGGATTGGGGATGGCAGACAAATGCTTTGGAAGGCGCTACGCAGGATACGCTGGAGTTGACGAATGTAACGGAAGCTGGCAGGTATTCATGTAATGTCAAGGATGCCTACGGCAATTCCGCATATGTGGAGATTAAGGTAGGCGTGGACAATCATCTTTCGATAACCACGTCCCAGACTTCTTACACCGTGACACCTGGCGAAAAGGTGACTTTGTCGGTGATGGTAACGGCAGATGACATGACTGGGCTGACCTATCAATGGATCCGCATTAAGTCTGAAAACAATGAACCTTTGGACGAGTCAGGGAGTACGATCGTTACGGACGAGATCGACGGTTCTTGCGATTATGAATGTACCGCAACAGACAAATTCGGAAACACAAAGGCAGCTAGATTTTATATAAGCATTAACAATCATTTCGGAGCTGAAGCGCAAGAAAGCACGGTAAAAGTCACAAAAGGTGAAAAGGCAACATTAAAGGTGAACGTTAGTGGTGACGATCTTACCGGCGTGACTTATACATGGTATGAGTTTATAAACGAATATGACACCACTCGCATTCAGGGTGCGTCTCAGAGTAGTTACCAGACGGAGTCGATCAACAATCCCAAGCGTTATCGCTGTATTGTCAAGGATCGTTTCGGAAAAAGCATTCATTTGGATTTCCGCGTTGCTTTTGAAAACCATTTTACTGCAAACGCAGTTCAGTCTGATTTCAAAGTGACGCCAGGAGGCAAGGCGACACTGAACGTGAAAGTGACGGGAGATGACCTGTCGAACGTTACCTACAAGTGGTACAAAAATGTCGAGGTAATGGGAGATTATGGAACCTATACCGACAGACAGCTTATTTCAGGTGCGACGCAGAGTTCCTATGTGACAGATGCGATCAATAAGTATGAACAGTTTTACTGCATCGTTGAGGATGGTGTCGGAGGCCATGTCGAAGTCTGGTTTGGCGTAGGTATTGAAAACCATTTTAGCGCAGAGGCCGTAAAACCGAGGATCGTGGTTACTAAGGGATCCAATGCTGAACTTGAGGTAACGGTTTCCGCGGACGACAAGACCGGCATTACTTATCTTTGGACAGATGGTAAATGGGAAATATTGCAGGGCGAAACTTCAAACAAGCTCTCGATAAGAAACGTTACGAATGCTTTGGAATACCACTGTCAGGTAAATGATCAGTATGGCGGCAGTGCATATGCATTCTTCACCATAGAAGTGGAAAACCATTTGCAAGTTGCAATAGAGAAGTATTCATATGGTGTCGATTCTGGTGAGCGCGCGACATTAAAGGTTAGGGTTAGCGCAGATGACATGACGGGTATTAAGTATCAGTGGTACGAAAGCGTTCCCGTATACGATGAAGAAAATAATTTTTACTATTATAGTTCTCGAGAGATCGAGGGCGCAACGGCGAGTAGCTATCAGACGCCTGCGATCACGGAGGCGAAACAGTTTTCTTGTACCGTTACGGATAAGTATGGCAACACGAAATCGACTGACGTTAACGTAAACATCAACAATTATTTCCAGGCAAGAAGCATTACAAGACAGACGGAATATCAAAAGGGCGCAAAAGCAACGTTACAGGTCGAGGTCAGTGCAAGCGACATGACGGGCGTTACCTATGTATGGAGCAAGCACCGCAATGAATACGATGAGAACGGTAAGAGTAGCTATAAGAAGGTTAAGCTGAATTCGGATGGCGCGGCTACGTTTGTAACGGAGCCCATCACGGAGTCCTGGACTTATCAATGTGAGGTAAAGGACAAGTTTGGAAATACTCAAAACGTATACTTCCCTGTAAACGTAGAGAACCATTTGCGTATTTCCAAGTGGTCAGGATATACAAACAAATTACCCGACGGAGGAACGGTTCGTCTTGAACTGAAGGCTCGTGCCGACGATATGGAGGGACTTAAGTATCGCTGGTTCAGGTATGGAAATGAATCGAATGGTTATCAAGACCAGGTTGTAGGCTATGGAACGCTTCCTTACATTGACGTCACGGAGCCCGGAATGTACTGGGGCACGGTCATTGATTCCTATGGCAGTTCCAAGGAACAGGGACTTAATGTTGTTCCGGAAGGCGATTTTAATGCGTGGGCCGTGGACGGTGATGAGAAGATAGTTGCTGCCAATGGTTCGGTTACTCTTCAGGTTGCGACCAATGCCGCTGCATCCGAACAGCTTTCATATGAATGGTATTATAATGCGTTTGTGCCCGATGAGTTTGGACAGTCGTACGGTGACAACGTTGAAATGGAAAGCAGTGGAGATTCGCTGGTGCTTCAGGGTTCAACGCTTCGGATGGGCGAATATTTCTGTACGGTAACCACTTCAAAAGGTGAGGAAAAAGATGTTTGGTTTGACGTGTATGTCGGTCAAAAGCAGGAGGCTTCGCTTTCCTTTACTGGTGGTGAATTTGCCGAAGACGGTGTTTTGTGGGTCCCCGAAGGACAAAGCTTTACCGCAACCGTGTCAGCAAGCGGATTTGGAACCGGAGTTTCGTATCACTGGCATGAGTATGCCTTTACGGCTCCGCAGGATTATACTTACGGATGGAATCTGACGGAGAATACTACGAATAAGCTGACCGGTACGGCTGACAAGAATTTGGCTCATAATTATTTCTGTACCGTGATCGATGAGCAAGGTCGTTATGCAGAGGTTTATTTTGGCGTAAGAGTAAAGTCCGACTGCACCGTGACCTTCCAGGCGAACGGCGGCAGCGGTTCAATGGCAAAGGAAGTAGCAGACAAATACTACGAGTATAAACTTCCCGAGTGCACCTTTACGGCACCTTCGAACAAGGTGTTTGCAGGCTGGGACGTAAACGGCGAGATTTATGAAGAGGGTGAGACCTTCATCCCTGGCGGAAACGTTACCGTGAAGGCGACGTGGGTAAACGCAGAGGCTACGGATTCCAGCCTGGTTGTAACTGGCGTTACCCTCTCACTTCAGGACAACCTGTCCTTCAACCTGTACTCGCCCAAGTCGCTTTATGCAAAGGAAGGCTACGGGACGCCGTTCATCGTATTCAACATAAACGGCAGGGAAGTGACGGCGAACCCCAATCCCGCGCTGAGCACGGACGAGCTTTACGCGTTCACCTGCAATGACATCGCGCCCCACAGGATCGGCGACGCCGTCGGCTTCACGGTGTACGTGATGAACGGAAATCAGCGCGTCAAGGGCATGACCTCCTCCTACGCGGTGACGAGGTACTGCAACGCCGTCCTTAAGGACACCACTTCGAAGAACGAGCTTGCAACACTTGTCGTTGACCTTCTGAACTACGGCGCGGCTGCGCAGGAATACATGAACTACAAGACGGACGCGCTGGTGAACGCAAGCCTGACGTCCGAGCAGCAGTCCTGGGCGACGGCGGGGCGCGATTACGTGAGCGTTG
>JAEEGK010003589.1_pt1 | contig 38563 bp, 37 predicted proteins | sample 8958771 | NCBI WGS metagenome assembly JAEEGK01 (sample SAMN16246547, study PRJNA631951) | gut metagenome | biome: gut microbiome; feature: rumen; material: SC-attached | host: Bos | place: Iran: Karaj | collected 2018-10
GGCACCTCCGCCGCCAGAGCAAATATCTAGGCCCCCAGAGCAAATATCCAGAAAGCGCAAATTTGTGCGTGTCTTAAAGAAGTTGCTACCCAGACGAATCAAGGATCTTATTATAAAATGCGTTTATGCATAAGAGAGGAAAAGCTTTATGAAATATGCAATTCTAGGGGCGGGAGTATCTGGTTTAAGTGTGGCCCGCATTCTTCACAGCCGCGGCAATGATGTTACGGTGTTTGAAAAAAATGCTTCTGTCGGTGGGCTAGCTCGTACTAGATTTTCTAAAGGCCGTCTGTATGATCCGCATGGTGGTCATATTTTTAATTCAAAGCACAAAGAGGTAGTTGACTGGGTTTTTTCAATCTTACCCAAAGAAAACTGGCAGTATACAGAAAGAAACGCAAAAATATATTTTGGTGGAAAATACGTATCCTATCCTTTTGAACTTTCATTGTGTGAACTTGATACAGAAGATGCAGTAGAGTGTGTTCTCGATTTCATGCTATCACAGAACGGGTCGGAACCCGATAATTTTCGTGATTGGCTAACATGGAATTTTGGGGGTGGCATTGCTAACCGATATATGATTCCTTACAACGAAAAGATTTGGTCATATCCATTGGAGAAAATGGAAACGCAATGGATGCAAGGAAAAATGCCATTACCAACGAAGAAGGAAATCCTTCGTTCTATATTGTTAAAAGACCCAAAGGAACGTAAGATGCCTCATTCTACGTTTTATTATCCGCTAAATGGCGGAATTCAAACTTTGGTGGATGCTATGGCTGAAGGGTTAAAGATCAACAAGAACTTCGCAGTTAGCAGTATTGAAAAGAAAGATAATAAATGGTTTATAAATGGTGAAGGTCCATTTGAAAAGGTGATTAGCACAATTCCTCTGCCGCTTTTGCCATCAGCTATGGATATTCCTGAAAAAGTTAAGAAGTGCATTAAAGATTTAAAGTACAACAGTCTAACGACGGTACTATTTGATTGCCCCAAAACAGATATTACATGGTTGTATATTCCTTCACGTGAATATCGCTCACATCGTGTGGGATATCAGAGTGCATTGACACCATATGCCACGCCATTTACGGACAAAGGATGCGCGGCACTAGAAATAATTGGTAAGAAATTCGAAATTAATAGTGCTTTTGCAGGTGAGCACAATATTCTTCCAGCAGAAATTGGATTTAAAGAAGTGTTGGATTCGGAATTCACTGAGTTCGCATATGTGATTCATGATACAAACTATCGAAGAAATCTTAATGTGATATTTGATTATTTCAGTATGGATGAATCATTTAAACTATTAGGGCGCTGGGGAACATGGAATTATAAGAACATGGATTTATGTATATTAGATGCAATTGAACTTGCGAATCAACTAGAGAGAAATGAAAGTGGCGGTAATTAATTATGATTTATACAAAAACACCGTTTCGCATGTCCTTTTTTGGAGGTGGAACAGATTATAAACCTTTTTTTGAAGAATATGGTGGAAGCGTAATTTCAACGACATTTGATAAATTCTGCTATGTTAGTGTACGTCATCTACCACGTTTTTTTAAATATCAAAATCAGTTAACTTATTCGAAGATTGAAAAAACAGCCACAGTGGATGAAATTGAACATCCGATGGTTCGAAATGCTATGAAAATGCAGGATATGCATGAGCTCAGCATAGGTTATGAGGCAGATTTACCTGCTCGTAGTGGACTGGGTAGTAGCAGTAGTTTTGCCGTTGGTCTATTAAATGCTTTTCATGCTCTTAAGGGACAGTATGCGGACAAAAAGCAGTTGGCAAAAGAAGCTATCATTCTTGAACGTGAGGTTTGCGCAGAAAGTGGTGGCTGGCAGGATCAAATTGCAGCAGCATATGGTGGATTAAACAGGATATATTTTAATTCCAATGGGTTTGAGGTTAATCCTATTATCATTCGAAAAGAGAGAAAAGACTTACTTAACGACAATCTTATGATGTTTTTTACCGGTTTTTCGAGAATTTCCAGCGAGATAGCAAAGGAACAGGTTAAAGCAACTAAAGACAAAACAGCTGAATTAAAAGAAATGCTTAAGCTTGTTGATGAAGGTGAGCGTATCCTTACTGATCGCCATGGCAATATGGATGAGTTTGGACGCTTGCTGGATTATAGCTGGAAGCTTAAAAGAGGTCTTACAAACAAGGTGAGTACAGATACTCTTGATTGTATTTACGATAAAGCTATTAAACATGGAGCGATTGGTGGTAAGCTGCTTGGAGCCGGAGGGGGAGGATTTTTTGTTTTCTACGTACCTATAGAATACCAAGAAGCGGTTAAAAAGGAACTTAAAGATTTACTTTATATCCCTTTTAGATTTGAAGATGGGGGGACAAAAGTACTTTATTATCAGCCGGAAGATTATGTGATGGAGGAAAAATAAATGGCAAAGAGAGCATTGATTACCGGTATGACCGGAATGGTGGGTTCGCACCTTGCGGATTATATTTTGGAACATTCGGATTGGGATGTATACGGGATGCAACGTTGGAGAAGCCCTTTGGACAATATCATGCATCTTATGCCCCGGATTAATTCGGGGGACAGAGTTTTTGTAGAATATGGTGACCTTAATGATATGTCAAGCTTATTAAATGTCCTTAATAAGGTTAAGCCTGACTATATCTTTCATCTTGCTGCTCAGAGTTATCCCCAGACAAGTTTTACAGCACCCATAGATACGCTTGGTACCAATATTTTAGGAACCTGTCGTCTCTTGGAGGCCGTGAAACAGCTGGGATTAGATCCTGTTATTCATGTATGCGCTTCAAGTGAGGTGTTTGGACGAGTAACGGCAGATAAGCTTCCGATTGATGAGGAATGTTGCTTTCAGCCGGCTTCTCCGTATGCAATCTCAAAGGTTGGAACTGATCTTGTTGGGCGTTTCTATGCGGAAGCATATGGGATGAAAGTAATGACTACCAGAATGTTTACACATACAGGCCCACGTCGTGGTGACGTTTTCCATGAAAGTACCTTTGCAAAGCAGGTCGCCATGATCGAAGCAGGACTTCAAGAGCCTGTTATCAAGGTTGGTAATCTTGATTCATTACGTACGTATGCGGATGTACGTGATGCCGTGCGGGCATATTTTATGCTGGTGACAGTAGATCCGATTCCGGGAGAGTATTACAACATAGGTGGTAGTTACACATGCAAAGTGGGAGATACTTTACAGTTTATGATCGATCATTCTACAATGAAAGATAAGATAAAGGTTCAGGTTGACCCCGCTCGTCTTCGTCCGATAGATGCCGATCTTCAGGTACCTAATTGCGAAAAGTTTAAGAAGCATAGTGGTTGGGAACCTCAGATTTCTTACGAGCAGACTATGCTTGATCTTCTTAATTATTGGCGTGATAGAGTAAAAACTACCGGAACGTATATCGACAGGTGATAAATATGCTTAAAATATTTAAAACAGATTTCCATTTTGAGGATGAGCGTGGTACTATAAACCAGCTCATCCATGATGGATATAAGCAGATTAATGTTATTACCAGTAAAAAAGGCGTCATTCGGGGGAATCATTTTCATAAATTGAATAATGAAGCGTTTTATGTCGTTTCAGGGGCGCTTGAAGTTACTGTAAACGGAGAAACTCATACGTTTAGTTCGGGCGATTTTTTTGGAATTGAACCGAATGATATGCACAGTTTCTTTTACTTGGAAGATACGATACTTGTAAGTATGTATTCAAGTGGAGTTGAACTTTCTGACGGAAGTAAAGACATATATACGGAGTAATAAAGTAAGCATAAAGGAGAAAAGGCTTTGTACGTTGTTGTCGGCGCTAATGGTTTTTTGGGTGCATATTTTATAAAAAACATTCTTGAAATGACAAATGAGAGTGTCCTGGCTATCGCACGTCATAAAGGGCAGGATTATGGGAGTCGTGTTGAATGGGCAGAATGTGATGTGACGAATGAAAGGGATGTTACCTTACTTAATGAAAATTGGTTAAAAAGAAGTGAAAATAATAAAGTTCTTTTTCTTGCGGCATATCATCATCCAGATTTGGTCGAGAAGAATCCGAGAATAGCATGGGACACAAATGTTACATCGCTTTCGCGTTTTATGAATATGGCGGACAAGGTAACTAAATTCTATTATCCGTCTACTGATAGCGTTTACGGGGAAGGTGGTGTAGAACACAGGTTTAAAGAAAATGAGGATTTACATCCTGTGAATCGTTACGGAATCCAAAAAACAGTAGCAGAGAAACTTGTCGTTTCTTATGGGTATAATGTTGTTCGTTTTCCTTTTCTGATCGGTCCAAGTATTGTTACACACAAAAAGCATTTTTACGATACAATTGTCGAAGCGCTTCTTGCCGGAAAGCCTTTTGAAATGTTTTCAGATTCCTACCGTTCTACAATAAGTTTTGATACAGCGGCTAAACTCACGATTGAGCTCATGGAAACTAAAGAGAGTGTGCCGCAAATCCTTAATGTTTGCGGTGATAAAGCGTATTCAAAGTATGATGTCGGCATAAAGATTGCTGAAAAATTGGGCGTATCAAAGGATTTGGTTGTTCCGATATCAATCAATGGTTCAGAAGGTATTTTTGAGGCAAAAAGAGCTAGCAGTACTGTAATGGATAATTCCTTGTTGTTGGATGTTTTGAATAAAAGGGAAGGTATAGGCTTGAGTATTTAGAAGATTTATGAGTTTTTCAGCTTCTTCTGTGAAAACAAGAAGACGATGATTTTTTGATATAATGTTCCAAACTTTAGGGAAAGGATTATCGTTGAAATCCTTGCGAGAAATGTTGACATTTCGGATAGTGGGAGAGTTGAGAAAATTTACTTGATTTTAATCTATAGAGAGTATATAATGTATTCTCCTAAATTGTCCGATATTATTATTGTAGTATTATATTATGATCATGTTTACGAAAAAAGGAAAGGTGAATGGTATGTCACATTATATTGGCAAAGAATTTTCATCAAGAATGGATTCTTTGGGACTCAATAGCTCTTCTTTGGCGGACATGACTTTTATGAGTAAGGAATCCATCAATCGGATTATCAATGATGAGATCGTGTATGAAGATATTGATGAGTTTGATATGTCATTGATCTGTAATGTGTTGCATTGCGATCCTTTGTTTTTTGTGGACGAAGACGTCAGAAAGAATGATTTGTTATATTCTACGATGAACAGAGGCGAAGATACGGTTAAATCCAGAATTGTAAAGGCTAAGATTCAGGATTATATGAACGATTTTTCATTTCTTGAGAGGGTCAGATTGGGGAAAGAGTGAATTATATGAGAGATGATTCATTAACAAAGAAGATACTTGATGCAGTAAAAAAAGCCAAGGAGATTTTTGATATAGAAAATTTTCCTGGCGATTTTTTTACCCATATAGAAAACGGTGGATATGCTGAAAAGAACAAGATACTACTTTTCAGAGAAGATATTGATAGATTGTCTGGTTTTATAGGGTATGGAAAGGCAGGTTACACAGCTATATGCATCAATTATAAAAGATCTGTGGGACATCAGAACTTTACTCTTGCGCATGAAATAGGGCATTGGATGATGCATAGGGGGAAAAATATTTCGGATACGCAAGATGTGTTTTGGAGTAATGAGGATATTGAGTTGGAGGCCAGCCGCTTCGCACGTGAGTTGCTGTATCCCGAGCAGATGCTGATAGCTGATTGCCATGAGGCAATACTAAATGGATATTTTGATGAAAACAAAAGAGTTGAACTCGGAAAATATGTGGATGAACTGTGCCACAAGTATTGGGTAAGCTTTGAACTTGTGCTTAAATCCTTGCTTTACAAGGTAAAAAAGGCGAATCGATATAGCGTGATCAGAAAAGAAATCGAGAAAGCTTCGGGCAAGACAATATCCGAGTTGTATGAAAGGAGTTTTTATGTACCTGATCCGCAGATGGTTTGTTACAAACAATACAGTAAACCTTATAGGGAAATGGAAAAAAAAGTTTTAGAACTTGTTAAGCAAAAAAAAATTGGGGAGGCTACAGGAGAAGCCATTTTACTAAGAAATAAGTCGGGGGACTAGCAATGTATTATCTTGTTGATACAAATGTTTATATTCATGTTATCAATGACTGCATGTATTCTGTAGCAAAAAAGTGTTGTGACAAAGATTGCAAAATAACTATCACGGAAACTATTCTAAGTGAATTGGAACCAGGGACTGATAAAGTTGAAGAAGATCCGTCTTTAAGAGATGTATTTGTTAACGTTGAGAATCTTGTAACGGGGAAAATGGGGACTAAGCTAATTCGATTGATCAGCGTTGCTGACGTTCCGGGGGCAAAGGAAAAATACAAAAGTATAAGATCTCGTTACTATTCTTGGATGAAAGAGCCTCAATACCTGAAAAAATTAGTTGACGAGGGGAAAATTTCTAAAGAAGACATCGGAAAAACATCTTTCAGAAACAAGGATAAAGGTGAATGTGAATTGATTGCAATTGCGTTGGCTGCACTTGGGCAATATGCCATCGTTTCGGAGGATGTCGGAAGGGTATTCTTGCATCCGTGGATTAACATATTTGATCTATGTGCGCGTACTGAGGGTGTTACAGTTCAATCAGGGGGAGAATGGTTAAAAACAATAGGAGAGTGATTCTTTTGCTCTTTCGTAGAAGCTTTTACTATCGAAAAGGCAGAATATACAGAACATATCATCCGTCGGAAAGGGAACATAATGGAACAAAAACTTATAAAACATATAGATCTGCTGATTGAGCGTTATCCTTCGCTTTCGGCGTGTTATGAAGACATTGTTAAGGCTTACGTAATCCTCGAGGAATGCTATGTTAATGATCACAAGTTATTGATTGCGGGCAATGGCGGATCGGCTGCTGATTCCGAACATATAGCTGGAGAGCTTATGAAGAGATTTAAGTTGGCGCGTCCTGTGCCGAAGGAATTTGCAGATAAAATGAAAGCAATTGACAGCGTTAGAGGCGAAAACCTTGCTAAGAATCTTGAACGTGGACTTATGGCTATTCCACTTGTTGCTCATGAAGCACTTTCAACCGCATATATCAATGATGTGGATGGACTTGGTGTTTTCGCACAACAGCTTTATGGCTTTGGACGGCCGGGAGATGTTTTTCTTGGGATATCGACATCAGGTAACAGTAAGAATGTTATAAGCGCGTCTGTAGTAGCCAGAGCGCTTGGAATAAAGGTTATTGCACTGACAGGAAGAAAAGGCGGTGAATTGGCTCAGGTTGCGGACGTCGCTATTCGTGTGCCGGAGGATGAAACCTATATGATACAGGAACTGCATTTGCCGGTTTATCATTGCCTGTGTCTAATGCTTGAAGACAGGTTTTTTGGAGAAGGAAATAGAGAATGAAAGTAGTTATTATGGCAGGGGGCAAGGGAACACGTATATCGGAATTGTTCCCTGATATTCCAAAACCTCTTATACCTGTAACAAACTGCGATGGGATTTCAAAGCCTGTTTTGGAATGGGAGATTGATAGTCTTGTGAAGCAGGGCTTTACAGATATCGTTATCACTGTTTCTCATATGCATGAAAAGATAGAAAACTATTTTGGTGATGGCAGCAAGTGGGGAGCAAATATCAGTTATTATGTAGAAGAAACGCCGCTGGGAAACGCAGGGGCGTTATTTAAGATGGGGTTTGATTCTGATTTCCTGTTACTGAATGCTGACGCTGTTTTTGATGTAGATTTTAATCGTATGGTTGAGTTTCATCGCAAAAAGGGAGCGGCAGTCACACTTTTTACCCATCCGAACAGTCATCCATACGACAGCGGACTTATTATAGAGGATACTGATGGAAGCGTTTTACAGTGGCTTACAAAGGAAGATACAAGACCTCAATTCTACAACAACTGCGTTAATGCCGGACTTCATATCATATCCCCATTGGCACTTGAAAAGTCAGGCATCGATCAGGATATGATCGGCCGCGAGTATAATGGTAAAATATATAAAGTCGATCTTGATCGTAATATTCTCAAGCCGTTATGCGGAAGCCACACCATGTTTTCTTATCGTTCCCCTGAATATGTAAAGGACATGGGGACGCCCGAGCGTTTTGCAGGAGTGTCAAAAGACTTTAAAAATGGTATAGTTAGCGCAAAGAATTTATCGTCAAAGCAGAAGGCTATATTTCTGGACCGCGATGGAACAATCAATAAATATGTTGGGTTTTTACGCAATATAGATGAGTTTGAGCTTTTGCCCGAAGTTACAGATGCAATAAAGAGGATCAATACATCCGGATATTTGGCTGTTATTGTGACCAATCAACCTGTGATAGCCAGAGGCGAGGTTACTTTTTCTGAATTAAATGAGATGCATCGGAAAATGGAAACATTATTGGGAGCTGAAGGTGCATACATTGATGCATTATACTTTTGCCCGCATCATCCGCATAAAGGATATGCAGGTGAGATAAAAGAATTAAAAATTGAATGTGACTGCCGTAAGCCAAAACCGGGGATGTTGATCCATGCAGCAAAGGAATTTAACATAGATTTGAATCAATCATGGATGATAGGCGACGGTGAAAATGATGTGAAGGCGGGTAAAGCAGCCGGATGTAAAACTGCGTTGATATGCAATGATGCTTCACCTGTTGATTCAGATATAAAAGTGAAAAGCCTCAAAGAGGCAGTTGAAAAAATATTGAATGTTAATGTATATTGAGAAAATGCCGGAGCTTCTTGGCTCCGGTACAGATGCGTGTGTTTTTGTTTCGTCGGGAGGATATCGATGTTTGATGCACTGGATTCTTTAAAAGAGAATATTTCAAAGGATAAAAGGTATATTTGGGCAATTTTGTCGGCAATCGCATGCGGCTTGGTTGCGCATGGAAGAGTTGTAGTCGACGGACTTTATTATTTTGACGGTTTTTCAAAAAGAACATCAAACGGAGCGGTGTCCGGAAGATGGTTCGGAGATGTGTATGATGCCTTTGACTGGCTTGCAATTGGGATGTGGGGGTTTTTGTCCACCCCTCTTTTTAATGGCATTTTGGCATTTATTTTTTTGGGACTGGCATCATGCGTACTTATTACAGCTTTTAAGATTCAAAACCGATTTATAGTTTTTCTGATTTCAGGGATAATGACAACTTTTCCTGTAATAACATCTTCTTTTGGCTATACGTTTCAAATACACACTTTTTGTCTCGGTATTTTTCTTGCCTGCCTCGGAAGTTATTTGATCAGTAAATATGAAATCAAAAGCGCCTTGATCGGATGTTTTTTGATAAGCTGCAGTATAGGTATCTATCAGGCGGCTATTCCGATTGTTTTGACGGTTTTGTTGGGTATTCTGATTGAACAATGTTTAGAAAAGGATATTTCCTGGAAGGAATACGGGAAAAAATGTGTATATTATGCCGTAAATTGCAGTGTTTTTATGCTTATGTATGCATTATGCCAGAAGGTCGTTTTAACGTTAAGAAAGGCTGAATTACTGGATTATCAAGGTATATCCGGGGCCGGAAAAGATGGCATCACGGCTTATATAAAGAGAGTACCTCTGGCTTACAAAAACTTTTTTATTTATGATCCTAATGCAGGCACATCGGTTTACCCGTTACTTTTAAGTAAATTGTATTATTTGTTCTTGGTTTTGGACATCGCTATTATTGTATATATACTTTTCTTTAAGGAGAAAAGGTCTTTTCAACAATTGATCAAAGTGATGATCATGCTTATGGCGCTGCCGCTGGCTGTAAACTTTATCTACGTTATGTGTGGGCCTCAAACATACATATATGTACTTATGGTTTATTCGCATATAACACCGCTTGTGGCGCTTTGCATACTGAGCGAAAAGGCTGGTTTTCCCGGAACCAATATAGGAAAAATAGGAAATATGGGGGTTTCCGCTCTTCTTCTTGTTTCACTTCTTATCCTTATCAAATTTGACAATATGTGTTATGTTAAGGCTTCGTTTCTTCAGGAACAAGCGAAAAGTTATTTTACGGAGTTAATAACAAGAATGGAATCTACGGAGGGCTATTCCATTGATACTCCTGTAATTTACATAAATGGCAATGATAAAAGGCACAATGACAATCATCTGAATGAATTCAGTAAATATACATATGATGGATTTGACAAGATCAAAATAGCGCCTTACGGCATGGACTCTCTGGTAAATGATTATTCTTGGGAAAGCTTCATGATCCATTGGTGTGGCTTTGACCCGAAACATATTGATGAAAGTCAAAGAGAGAGGTATGAATCAAATAATGAAGTGATTAATATGCCTCGTTATCCGGAAGCGGGTTCAATTAAAATTGTCGACGGGGCGCTTGTTGTCAAGTTTTAGAGATTAAGACGACGAGGAATAAGAGAATGAACACATTTCTTTTGATAATAAATCGTCATTGATATTAATGCGGAAAAGGAATAATATAATTTGTAGGTTTCTTTATAAAATGTGTAATGCTGACTAAGTTTTTTTGCTGCGGAGAAAATAGTATGTAAAATATTTATTATGGCGATATGCCTGAGGCAATATATAATACCTCTTTATACTTTGATAATACTTATTACGATAACTGGCTGACGGATGAATTCGCGCAGAAGATGATAAAGTCGGTCGATAAGGCAACAGTCCTGAGCGGACAGGCGGTAGATAGCAAAGCGCTTGGTGTGATACCTGCAACTAAGCTTTCAGGAGGTTTAAAAACTCTGCTCCTGATCTATAATCAGCCCGAAAAGGTTTTTAATGCGTCTACTTGCGGCGATAATTGCGCCAGGTGGATCTTGAAGATTGCAAAACTTCATAGTAGGGATATTACTATCAATCTTCGTCATTTGATGGACTTTGGTGAAAGAAAGTTTGAAATCCGTATACTGAATAATGATTCTGTTGTTCATAATATGGCTGAATTGGTTCAGATAGTGGGGCACTATTTGGGATAGCAGAGGGCGAAAGTAGCGGTATTGAGATAGCATGCGAAAAAAAGTGCGTAGTTCTTGACGGGGACAAATGGGAAAGAGATAATGAAGAATTTGACCAATGTATAGTGTTCATTGATGAAGGAAATGATTTTGTAAGATCACGCAGAATTGCCGAAGCAGTTAAGAATAGCACAAATTACTATGTTATAGCTACCAGAGAAAGCTTGTACGATCTGCCATACAGCGTGAATGAGATATATGGCATAAGAAATAAAGCCGGTAACAGATATCAGGGGACCAAACGCCTGTATAGTGACCTGTTTCATTGTTTGGCCCACAAATGATCCGATACTGTCTGAGAGGGATAGATAAGAAAACAGTTTTCTTGACAATCTAGTTCTTATATTGTTATATTTAAAGTAGTTTACTGTGAGCCAAGGAAAAACTCGAAAGGACAAACAATGTTAAACGCTATTAAAATATCGGGATTTCGAAAATATGAGCATCTTGAATTGAATGATTTTTCAAATATCAATTTTATTCTTGGAAAGAATAATGTTGGTAAAACATCTGTTCTTGAGGCTATTTATGCGTGGGCGTGCGGGCAGAACATCAGTCCTTTTATTAATATTCCGCTGGCTCGAGCAAGATATGGCAGTATACAGCAACCGTATTGGGTTATGGAGGAAATATTATCCGTTGTTCACGACCATAAAAAGGTGCCTTTTAGCATGACTTTAGAAGGAAACTTGAACGGAAAAAATGAGAAGTTTGAGCACTTTATCAATCCCTCGGATTTATTGACCGATTACGATTCATCATATAAAAAGATCTCTGACGGACTTGTGTCTCAGACCAATGAGCAAAAGAATGCCGAGGTTTCTTCTGTTATGCAGAATTTTGGCGGCTTGCTACCTGTGATTCGTCCAACTGTGATCGCTAAATGGACAGTTAAACACAATGGAAAAAGCATTTCTGATTACATAACAGTGCCTTCTACAGTAACGAGCAGTGTTAATCCACTAATGACTGCCAAATATATAGATGTTTTGTCTCATGTTACTGTAAACGAAAATGTCCAGATGTACTCTTCTCTAAAAAGAGAAAAGCTGTTAGGGGATGTAACGGAAGAGATAAAGAAGGTTTTCCCGGAAATAGCAGGATTTGATATGATCCCTTATCCGGACGGTTCTCAGGCGCCCATAAGTGTAGTAAAGAATGATGGGACCATCTTACCTTTGTATGCCTGCGGAGATGGTGTGCAGAGATGGTTTTATATGCTGGGTGCTGTTTCTTTATACAAGAATTCAATCATTTGTATTGATGAAATAGATACGGGATTCCATCCTGAAGCACAATTAAAGTTTTGCAAGAAACTCGTTCAGTATGCGAATGAAAACAACGTTCAGCTTTTTATTACTACTCACAACATCGAATTTATAGACAGATTTCTGGATGCCACTTTGGAACTTGGAGAAGAATATATGCGTTCATCGAGGATAATCACTTTGAAGAATTCTGAAGGTGAAGTTAAAGCAAGAACAATGAATGCAACCGAAGCTGCCAGATCGAGAGCAGAATACAGGATGGAATTGAGATGAAAAAAATCAAAGGATTAATTCTCTGCGAAGGAATTTCGGACAGGGTATTGATAGGAAATTATCTGAGTTCGGTACAAGGATGGGAATACGCTAAAAAAAGAACTGAGTTTCCTTTTGACGGAGAAGAGATAGATTGGTATCGTGATGCCAAGGGTTCGGTGGTCGGATTGTGGTCTGTGGGAGGCAATGACTTTACCGGCTCTGTCAATAAGATCGCAGATTATGAACGTAAGGCGGATTTCCTTGAGAAACTGGTAATTGTATCGGATCACGATTCAGATAAAGAGATAAAAGAAAGGTTTTCCGGTATTGCAGGTTCAATGAAAGAGATCATGAATCCCCAAAACCATCCTGATATTGACCAAGTGAATAGCTGGCAGAATATTTCTTTTACAAATGACTATTCTGAAGAGTCTGTTTTAAAATTATGCTTTCTCCCTATTCCACTTCAAAGTGAAGGATCACTTGAGAATTTTATGCTTGATGCTTTGGCTGAGGATGAGAACAAGAAAGAAGTGATCGATCAGGTCAAAACATTTTTGAGAGATATAAAAACAACCGAGTATCTTCGAAAAAGACGTGAAAAAATCAAGGCGGAACTCGGAGTTTCGTTTTCGATTTTTTGCCCTGAAAGAATGTTTGATACCATGCTTGAACTTATAAGGCAGGTTGATTGGACAGAATACAAAACAGCAAATGATCATTTTGGCATTCTTCTTGGAATAATGGATTGAGGAATTAAGTTATCGTAGAATAATGACAGTTCAGACTGAGTCGGAGAAATCCGGCTCAAATTTGTATAGTGTTTGCATTGAAAGGAATTATATAAAGATCCTTTTACTCTCGGGCGGTTCGGGGCGAAGGCTTTGGCCACTGTCCAACGACACGCGTGTTTGATCAGCTTTCAAAGAAGGGACTGGGGGACAAGGCTGTGATCATTGCCAGCGAGGCACAGACGGAGATCATCCAGAGCCAGCTTGGGAAAGACACGAAGATAGCCACAGAACCGGAAAGAAGGGACACATTCCCGGCAATTCTCTTGGGAGCTGCCTGGGCAGCAAGTAACGGAAGTTCCGATGATGAATTTGTTACGGTTATGCCTGTGGACCCCTATGTGGATGACGATTACTTCGGTATGTTCGAAAAGATGGAAGAGGCTTTAAAGGAGAGCGGGAAGAACATCGCTCTTCTGGGAGCCACACCGACTTATCCTTCCGAAAAGTACGGTTACATACTCTCTAAAGATGTAGGAAAGAACTACAGGGAAGTTACTTGCTTCCGCGAAAAGCCCACTGTTGCCGACGCACAGAAGATGATCGATGGTGGAGCGTTGTGGAACTGTGGCGTGTTCTGCTTCAGAGTGGGTATGATGAAAGAATATGCCGAAAAGTATGGTCTGAAAATCGACTATAATGAAGTGGTTAGGAGATATGACGACCTTCCCAAGATAAGTTTTGACTACGAGGTCATGGAAAAGGCCGGGGGCTGCATCGTTCTTGAATACAGAGACAGTTGGAAGGATGTGGGGACATGGAACACCCTGACGGAAGAAATGAGAGACAAGACGGTGGGGCAGGTTGTGATGGATGAAACCTGTGAAAACACCAATGCGGTGAACGTTTTGGACGTACCTCTCATTGTCATGGGAGCCAAGGACATGGTGATTTCTGCCTCCTATGACGGAATTCTTGTTGCGGACAAAGAGAGGAGTTCCTACATAAAGAACTACCTTGACGGCATCAGGGTCACTCCCCGTTATGAGGAAAGAAGATGGGGAACCATCAAGACGCTCGATCGTTCGGAGGAGAACGGTACGGGGGTCTGCACCAACAAGGTCAAGGTGACTGCGGGACAGTTTACCACCTACCATTGCCACATGCACCACAAAGAAGTTGTCACAGTGCTTTCCGGAGAAGGACTTGTTGCTACGGATGCCGGGATGAAGAGAATCTCATCCGGCAGCAGTTTTGTGTTCGAGATCGGAGAGTTCCATGCCATAAAAGCTGTGACGGAGCTCCGATACATCGAGGTCCTCATGGGAAATGTGGAAAGCAACGACATCGAAAGAATGCTCTTTGAGTGGGAAGAGATAGAGAATTATGTCAAGAAGCAATAACGCATCGGCAGGAGAAAAAGAAGAATATGAAAACAGCACTTATTACAGGAATTACAGGACAGGACGGATCTTATCTTTCGGAATTCCTTCTTGAAAAGGGATATGACGTACATGGTATTGTGCGCCGTTCTTCAACGGAGAAAAAGGAGAGGATCGATCATCTTTTGGGGGATCCTCATTTTCATTTGCATTATGGTGATCTCACGGACTCGCTGAGCCTTGTGAAGATCGTCGGCAAAGTCAGGCCCGATGAGGTCTATAACTTGGCTGCTCAAAGCCATGTTGCGGTTTCCTTTGAAGTACCGGAGTATACTGCGGACGCGACAGGAACGGGAGTTCTTCGACTGCTGGAGGCGATAAGGATAGCAGGGCTTGAAAAGTCTTGCAAAGTCTATCAGGCATCCACTTCCGAACTTTTCGGTAAGGTTCAGGAGATCCCTCAAAAGGAAACCACACCTTTTTATCCTTACTCACCTTACGCTGCCGCAAAGCAATATGCCTACTGGATCGTGAGGAACTACCGCGAGGCATATGGAATGTTCGCGTCCAATGGCATCCTCTTTAATCACGAATCAGAGAGGCGCGGCGAGACATTTGTTACAAGAAAGATTACGATCGCAGCTGCTAAGATTGCAGCGGGATTGCAGGATAAACTCTGTCTCGGAAATTTGGATGCTTTAAGAGACTGGGGTTACGCAAAAGATTATGTTGAGTGCATGTGGCTCATCCTTCAGCAGGAAAAACCTGATGACTTTGTCATAGCAACGGGAGAGCAGTATTCCGTTCGTGATTTCTGCCTCCGTGCGTTTAAATATGCGGGGATCGAGCTTCGATTCGAAGGAAAAGGCGTGGATGAAAAGGGAATCGATGTAAAGACGGGAAAAGTGTTGGTAGAGGTGTCTCCTGAGTTCTTCCGTCCTACAGATGTTGTCACCCTTCTCGGTGATTCTTCAAAAGCAAAGAAAGAACTTGGCTGGAATCCCAGAAAGACAAGCTTTGATGAACTTGTGAGGATCATGGTGGAGCATGATGTAGAGATGGTAAATCGATAGAATGTTCTTCGAGCGGGATGAGGTTGAAAATCGCGTGAAGAGATGATAAGGAGATCACTGTGACTGAAGCAAATAAAAAAGAAGATATTTTTATGATACAGGTTCGATTATACCGGATGCTTCAGAAGCACTTCGGATTATCTGTCGACGAATGTAACTGCGTGGTTGAAAAATATGCCTTATTCGATTACATTTCTCAGTGCTATGAGGAGTATCACACACAAGGGGATGAGGCAAGTTTTGAGGATATGTTGAAATACTTGAGAGAACAGGGATTCAGATGATTCTTGAAAATGGATTATGGGTTTATCACGGAAGTTATATAAAGGTTGAAAAACCTGAACTTAAACTTTGCAATTCCGGAAAAGATTTTGGACTGGGTTTTTATGTTACAACTGATAAGAATCAGGCAGAAAGATTTGTAAAGTTATCAGTCGGAAAGGCCAAGAAAAACGGGATTGTTCTTCAAAAGGAGAATGTTGGTTCTGAAGAGGTGCAGGTATGAAAATGAGTGAGAATGAGTATTCAATGGAACTTCTTGCAGCTATGGCCTCAATGAATATAGCAAGGCGTCAAAAGATTTCCAAAACGAAGGCTTTTACAAGATTTATGAAATCCAAAACAGCTGAAATGCTATTTGACGAAACAACAGGTATGTGGATGAATGGACCTGATTACATTGCTGACGAGTACAGACGTGAAAAAAGGTTGCCGACTTGATTGCACTATACTCTATTCAAATGGATTTCGAAATGGATACGGAGTTTTTTATGAGCGAGACTAAGAAAAGAATAAACTATACAGTGGCATGTGTTAATGAATTTGCGGACAGGTTTGGTCTGGGCGAGAAGGACGCGTTTGTTTACTTGTATGATCATGAGGGGATAGCGTTTCTTAAAGATAATTATGATATTGAGCACACACTTAGTATTGAAGAGGCAGTTGAGGACCTTGCTATTGTTTGCAGAAAAAATGGGGGTGAGTATTAGTGATCTTGTATCATGGGAGCAACGTAGATGTAAAAGTAATTGAGCTTGCGATGTGCAGACCTTACAAAGATTTTGGGAGAGGGTTTTATCTTACTGTTTTGAAAGAACAGGCGGATAAGATGGCAAAGAGAGTTGCTCGATTGTATGGCGGCTCTCCGATTATTAATACCTTTGAGTTAAGTGATGACTTTAAAAGTACAGTCGGCTTAAGGGTATTGGATTTTGGTTCCGAGACCTCAGAAAAATGGGCACGATTTGTTATGAATAACAGAAATAGAAATTATCGCAATTTTGCTGACCCGGAATGCAATTTGGACAACAAGTACGATGTTGTTATCGGACCAATTGCAGATGATGCCATGGCGGTTCTTTTCAGACAATATGAAAATGGTATTCTTTCCTTCGAAAATATGGTAAGTGGCATGATATATAAAGAAACGACAAATCAGTATTCATTTCATACAGAGAAGGCTATATCGCTTTTGAAGAAAGTGAGCGTGTAACATGTCAAAGGAAAAACAGATGATTGAATATATGATTCAGGATCTTGTTGAAATCATTACTGAGGAGCAAAACGTTGAATATGATAAGGCAATGGCAAGTCTTTATCATTCCAAAATCTTCGACAAGATAGTTGATCTTGAGACGGGACTCTATAGGGAAAGCCCTGGCTACGTTTATGGATTATTTGTGGATGAGATGAATTTCGGTCGGATAATTCAGACTGAATTGTGATAAGAAAACCTTTGCATTCCTTTTCATGTCAGACTATAATGTATTCAGCTGTTCACAGCAATAATAAAGGAGGGGCGACGAAAGTCGCGGGATTTTATGAAGAAGTTTTTTAAAGAATTCAAAGAGTTTGCCCTTAAGGGCAACATGATCGATCTTGCGGTCGGCATGATCATCGGCGCTGCGTTCAATAAGATAGTGTCATCGTTGGTTAATGACATCATTATGCCCGTATTGGGGATCTTTACGGGAAAGATGGACTTTGGTCAGTTGTTCGTCGCACTTGACGGTAATCATTATGAGACGCTGGCTGAGGCAGAAGCTGCGGGGGCAGCGTGCATCAGATATGGCGCTTTCATCAGCGGCGTTATCGATTTCATCATCATGGCACTTGTTGTATTCCTGATCGTCAGGCAGATCAACAGAGTGCGCAACCTGACAAAGAAGAAAGAGGTGGCTGCGGAGGAACAGAAGCCCACAAAGAAGATCTGCCCTTTCTGCAGATCGGAGATCGCCATCGAGGCAACACGTTGCCCGCATTGCACATCTCAGTTGGATGTAAAGCCTGAATAAAGAAATAATATGCTTGGAAGCCTGCGGTTAACAGCCGCAGGCTTTTTGCAAAAAAGAATTGAAAATTTTCAAATCCCTCTTGCGCTCCCGTTCCAAATGTGTAATAATACCGCCATCGGCATTCCGCCGATATGAAGCAACCTTCAGGGGCTTCAAAAAATCAGCAACAAGCTTTTGTAACTGTATAAAAATGGTTCACTGGATTCATTTTATGAATTATATTGTTTTATTGAGGAGGAGGTATCAGTGGGAAAAAGTATTGACAGTGTGTATGAAATGAAATACAATTGCTACATAAGTAAAGGAGGAACTGATATGGCACAGTTAAGCATTCGAATTGATGATAATGTAAAGAAAAGAGCCGAACAGGCCTGTGAAGCACTTGGGCTTACTATGTCGACAGCCATTAACATTTACCTTGTAAAATTGGGAAATGAGAAGCGAATTCCATTTGAGGTTGCAGTTGATCCCTTTTATAGCAAGACGAATCAGGACATTTTACAGAAAGCGATCAAACAACTGGAAGAAGGACGTGGAAAAGAGCATGAACTGATGGAGGATGAAGGATGAGATTGATATGGGCTGATGATGCATGGGAGGATTACATTTACTGGCAAACCCAGGATAAGCGTACTATTAAAAAGATCAATAGTCTTTTGAAAGATATTGATAGGAACGGATATGCTTGTACGGGGAAGCCTGAACCGCTATCAGACAATCTGAGCGGTTTTTGGAGTGTTCGGATAGACAGCGTGAATCGTCTGATATTCAGGATAGATAATGATTCAATTGAAATAGCTCAATGCAGATCTCACTACGGAGACAAGTAATATTATCAATCAATCATCGGCATTCCGCCGATATGAAGCACCCTTCAAGGGCTTCAAAAAATCAGCATTAAACAAATAATTTTATATCAAAGGGGATTTTTATGAGAGAGAGGATCAACATTGCGGGGTGGAGTCCGTATCGCAGATCCGGTGGCGTGACGGGGCACATCCTGGCTATGAGCGAGATGGCGGCGGAGTATTTCGGGCTGAAGGTGGATGTGAGGGCGGATCATTTTGGAGCGAGGCCCATGGAGAGCTACATGTGGAGATTCAGGGGAGTGAGGCCCCTTTCCGACAGTGAGGATTTTTATTCGGGGCCTGACTATCCGGATTACTGCGGGCAGGTGGCGAAATACGAAAGCAGTTACTGGAAGAAAGTGAAATGCAGGACTGAGGCCTATGCTCTGGCGACCAACCTGAATCTTTTGAAACCTGTGACGGTTTCGGAGGAAAGCGCCTTTGAAGGAGGTGCCGGAGAAGTCTGTTTTGTGGATTCCTCCGGAAAAAACAGCCCCTATTCTTTTAAAGTTTTGAACGAAGCTGACATCATCCTGGTTTTTCTGCCGGTCAGCTCGATACAGATCCGAAAATTCTTTTATCTTTATTCGTATTACATTTCAAAAAGTTTCTTTGTTATCAACAGATTTTCCCAATATGACAATTTTTTACTTGAACTACTTAAGGAATACAAGGTTCCTAAGAAGCGTGTGGCGGTGATCCCCTACAGTCCGCAGCTTGACAGGGCCTGCAGGGACAAGACCATGGACTCTCTGATCGCTGACGAGATGGGATCCGGAAAGCGCACGGAGTATTTTAATCGTATAAAACACATTACGAAGCAGGTGCTGATCGAAGGCGGTAAGCTGGCGGAAATGAAGAGATCGACAGAGGATAAAAATACAGAAAAAACTGCATTAAAGTGATTAGTCACCGGAGGCAACACTTTAAATCGCCTGAAAGCCATATATCTTACCGGCCGGATTGCGAAAACCATAAAGAATCGGTAAATATGTTGAAAATGAAAAAACAAGCATGTATAATACAGGTAAATCTCGAGGAGAGAATAATCGAATAGTGGGCTCTCGCCCTGACACACCGGATGTTATTTGGGAAGAGCAGGTGGTGCCGTTACTTCCTGAAAACAATTATTATCAGAGAGGTAGGCCTCCTTGATTACCATAAAAAGATAATCATAAGGAGGCAAAATGAATAATTTGGAAACAGCATTAAGATCCGGAAAAAGCAGCAACGAGTATGACGCAGCTGTCAAAACGATCCTGGCGAGCAAACAGATTTTGGCCTGGATTTTAAACGGTACAACGGCTGAGTATAGCTCAATGGCAATAGAGGAAATAATAGAGCTTATTGAAAATCCATATGTATCCTCTATTCTTGTTAATCCGGGCATGACGAATGACGGAAAAGGTGATTTCATTGATGGTCAAAATCCGGAAAGCGAGATAAACGGAGAAAGAACTTTCAAGTATGATGTAAGGTTCAAAGTAAGATCTCCGAAGCCCGTTGGCAAAAAGAGCTTTCATGTCGTTGTCGATCTCGAAGCTCAAAGGTCTTATTACCCCGGATATGATCTTGTAACGAGAGGGATCTTTTACTGTGGGCGTATGCTCTCAGACCAAGCAGGACGAAACTTTACAGGAAAAAATTATGATGCTCTTGACAAAGTCTATAGCATATGGCTCTGTTTTAATTGTCCGGGTGATCTTGCAAACACAATTTCACGTTACAGGATTGACCACGAGCCCATTTATGGGAGCTTTAAAGATGAGGCCAGATCTGACATGCTGCAGGTTATTATGGTGCGTCTTCCCAAGGAGGAAGGGATGCCATACAATAAACCATCGAAGCTTCACAGCATGCTGTATGACACATTCGTCAGGAATATGCCGGCAGAAGAAAGAATCGAACTGTTAGAATCAAAGTATAATCTCAAAGTAAGAGACTTGGAAAGGAGTTTTGAAACCATGTGTAATCTTAGTCAGGGATTGATTGAAAAAGGATATGAGCAAGGTCGCGAGCAAGGTCGTGAGCAAGGTCGTGACGAGCTTATTGCAGACATGCTTCGTAGAGAAAAAACTCCAAAGGAGATTGCAGACTTTTGCGGTATACCTGTCGAACACATCGAAGAAGTTCAGGCAACAATGACGCAAAAAAAGTAGACTACAGAGTATAGTCTGCTTCAAGCAATGGAAATTCTGCTTACAGGATTTCCTGTTTAAAAAGGAACTTTCAGAAGTTCCTTTTTTTATGCCCTGAACCACAGAAAAAACGATTTGATAAAACATGCACAAAGAGGGAATTTGGCAACGCGTTAGCAAGGTAAACTAACGGGGATTTTTGTGCAATATGTATAAAAATGGCATTAAAAACTCGAGATTTTTATGTAAATTTATCATAAAAACGTTTTTATTTGGTTGTCAAAACGTTTTTAGCATGGTAGGATGTGCGTGTAAATAAGAGGAAAAAATCCCTCAAAAAAACACAGATTTTATTAGGAGGAAATTTTTATGAGGAAAGCAAAAAGAAGCCTCGGACTGCTCCTTGTTCTGGCACTTGCTGTAGGAAGCCTTGCAGCATGCGGAAACAAAAACAGTGAAAATGCGAGCGGCACCAACGCTCCTGCACAGTCTTCCGGAGCAGCAAACAATGCTTCAACAGGCAACCAGCAGGCAGAGGTTGAGGTTCCCGCTTACGAGACACTTGACAAAAACGTTACAGGAGACCTCTCCATCATGGTTTGGTCCGGAGACAGCGTTTACTACGAAGATCTCGGACACAAGGACATCCCTGTTGAAGAGATAACAACACAGAACGTTGCTGCTGTTTATGCTCTTGCAAAGGCATTCAACAAGAAGTACCCCAATGTAAAGATCAACCTTTACGCAAAGGCTGACGACCCCAACGCAAACGACACACCCTGGGCTCAGGAACTTGAAAACTTCAAGGCTGAGCACGGCAAGTATCCCGATGTTTACGCATCGACAGACCTTGCGGGCGATGTTGCAAAGGGATTCATCGCAGACCTTTCCGTATTCAGCGACGATCCTGTTTACCAGAGCTTCAACAAGTCCATCATGGGCATTATGAACTACTACGGATTCCAGGCAGGACTTCCTCAGTTCGTTCAGCCTTGGGCTGTTTGGGTAAATAAGGAACTTGCAGAGAACAACAACATCGACGTTCCCGAACCCAACTGGACCATCGATGAGTACACAGAGTTCATGGCTTCCGCAGACGGAAAAACATTCTGGGGCGAAGTAGGACTTCCCAGAAGCTACATCGACACAGGTGTTAAGGACATCAACATGTCCATGTTCAATTACAACGGCACAGGCGACAGAGTAAACCTTAACTCCGAAGCTGTTCAGAAGCTTCTCGGCTATGTTCCCACATGGGCAAAGCACACCATCTGGCAGGAATACGGCAAGGGAAATGTTGCTCAGGAGATCATGGATGACGGCTGGTGGTGGGGCTACCGCTTCTTCTGCCGTAACTATGCACTCACTTACGAAGGCGATCCCTGGATGATGGGCGCAGCTGCCGCTCCCGGAGCAGAATCCAATGTAGTTGAATCCGGAGATTGGGACATCTATCCCAGACCTTCCACAGATTACGCTGAGAACAACGTTGGTATCGTAGTTGACCCCATGGCTATCCACAACTATGCAATGGATGACGGTAACCCTGAGTGGAGCGATGCGGAAAAAGCAAAGTTAAAGCTCGCTTACACATTCGGTTCTTTCTGGTGCGGTTCCACAGAAGCTTTCCAGGCAAGAGCTGATCAGATGTATACAGATAACGGAACAACAAAGAGCTCTTTGAACGACTCCTTCCCTCTTGTAACAGGCAAGGAATTCGATGAGCAGATGAAGATCTGGTACTCTGTAGACATTCACAAGAGATATGCGGACAAGAACCTTATGCCCGGCTTCCAGTATGTTCTTCAGCTTTGGGAGGAAGGCAAGATGTGGGATGTTTCCGACAAGTGCTATCCTTACTATGTAACCGAAGACGGCGCACAGAAGGCTTGCGAGTACGAATGGCTCAACTTCTATGATGCAAATGTTGCAGGTGTGGATGTTACCGATGCAGGCTGGCTTGATAACGTAAAGGCTCGTCTTGCTGACTGGAACACTGTCATCAACAAGCGTTTTGCTGAATCCGAGAAGGCTATCAAGGACGGCCTCAAGAAGTACTACGGATTCACAGACAGTGACTTCACAAAATAAATCATTTTCCTCTTGTTATAGGGACTGTTAGCTCAACAGTCCCTATAATGTGGGGTTCAATAAAAACGTTTCGACAAAAAAGAGGCAACTTATGAAAAAGCGTATCATATTATCAATAATCGTCGGTGCAGTTCTGTTGATCGGAGCTGTTTTGCTGTTTACAAGAAATACAGCCGAATACGTTGAAAAGCCGGATGAAAAAGAGGTTTCATCCGCTATTAAGCTGCTTACTGACAGACTGGGAGAGATTCCCATGTATTGCGACTGGACTGACTCTCTCGGAGAGGATCCGGAAAAGCTTTACGGTACGGGAAGCTTTACAGCCGAAAAATCAGATCTTAAAAAAGCCGACGGTTCAAAGAACGGCGCGAGCGTGAGGGACGAATTCACGACCGTTGATTACAACGACACTCTGACCTACAGGATAAATGTCAAAAAAGCGGGACTTTATGTATTAAAGCTCGACTACAAGCCCATGGGATCCACCATGTCGGATTTTGCGGTCAGTGTCAGCCTGAACGGAACACAGGATTATCATGAAATGAAGATCATCGCTCTTCCTCATCTCTGGTCCGATGCGACAAAGGAGTATGTTAAGGACAGCTACGGCGATGAAATGGCTCCCGGACAGGTGCGTTCCGATGCGGCAAGGGAGATCTTCTTCTACAGTTCGACTTACATTTCTTCGACTCCCCTCCTTTTTAACCTGAAAGAGGGAGAGAACATCATTGAACTTAAAAACGTGGCTGCAAACGGCCTCGGTCTCGGAACACTTAAGGCCGAAAGACCTGCGGACAAGCCCGTTTCCTACAGCGACTACATTGCGGGACACCAAGATGCGGCTAAAGCGGAGAGCAGTCTCATTACCGTGAATGCCACAGACTACACCGTAAAGAATTCCACCCAGGCCATCTACGTAAGCGATGATGATCCTGCGGTCTTCCCCTACGATGCCCATTACAAAAAGCTGAACGGCATCAGATTTACGGAAGCGGGAACAGAGCTCCATTACTCGATAGAAGTTCCCGAAACCGGTCTTTACAGACTGAGCTTCCATTATACAAACGAAAAAGAAGAATATGACGCTTTTGAAAGCATATACATAGATAACGCCATCCCCTTCGCAGAGCTTTCATGCTATGCCTTTGCTCCCACCGGAAGCACATGGACCAACGAAACGCTTTCGGACGAGGACGGCAAGCCCTACCTGATCTACCTGACTGCAGGAACTCACGACCTCTGCCTTAAGGAAGAACAGGAGCCTGTCTACAGAGCATGGAGATGCGCGAGACTGATCTCCGAGCACGTTTCCCAGTTTGCGCTTGACATCGACAAGATCAGGGGCGCGGACAAGGACAAGTTCCGTACATGGAAGATGACAAAGTACATCCCCGAGATCCCGGACTACCTTGATGCCTACCTGACTCTGATCTCGTACATCAGATACATGTCTCAGTACAACACCACCTTCGGTATCAACAGTGCGCTTCTCGCGGACATGGACAAGGCTCTCATCTTCATCGAGCAGGTGAGAGAGTACCCCGATGAGATCGCTCTCTACACCGCAAAGCTCACGGGACGTGACAACTCCATACTCGTCGCAATGAGTAACTTTACATCCGAGATCTTAAAGAGCAATTTCACTCTCGACAGGATCTATGTGAGCGGCGAAAAGACAAAGCTCCCCAAGGCTTCCGCAAGTCTGGGCAAGCGCTTTGCGAACGGGGTAAAGAAGCTCGCTCTGAGCTTCACGGACAACAAGTACTCGACAAAGACAGACGACAAGGAAGTGCTTACGGTCTGGGTAAACAGGGCCGTAACGCACGTTGACCTTCTCCAGAAGATGGCGGACACCGAATTCACGCCCGAAACGGGCATAAGGGTCAAGGTCAGCATCATGCCCGATGCAGGAAAGCTGACACTTGCAAGTGCCGCGGACGTTACTCCCGATCTTGCTCTCGGCCTCGGTTCCCACATGCCCTTCGACCTCGCTGCACGTGATGCGCTTTACGATCTCACGCAGTTCGACGATTTCTGGCTTATTGCGGACCGCTTTGTTCCGGGCGCTTTCGTTTCCTACATTTTTAACGAAGGCATATATGCCCTCCCCGAGACGCTGAACTTCTACGCTCTCGCTTACAGAACGGACATTTTCTCGTCTCTCGGACTCACACCTCCCGACACGTGGGAAGATGTGGTAAATCAGCTTCCCGAGCTTCAGAGATACGGTATGAACTTCTACCACAACATCTCCGCAGGTGTCGGATACAAATGGTTTTATCAGACTGTTCCGCTGATCTATCAGAACAACGGACAGCTTTACTCGGAGGACGGCCTCTCCACCGCGATCGACAGACCCGAGGCGGTTAAGGGCGTTCAGGCACTCGGAAATCTTTTCCTTGCCTATTCCCTGGACAAGCAGGTCAATTCCTTCTTTAACTCCTTCAGGTACTCCATCCTTCCTGTGGGTATCATCGATTCAAACGAGTACATCCTTTTAAAGAACGGTGCTCCCGAGCTTGAAGGACAGTGGGCTCTGGCGGATTATCCCGGAACAAGACAGGAAGATGGCCAAATAGCACGCTGGTACGTCGCAAACGGTACGGGAGGCATAATCTTCAAGGACTCCGACCACATCGATGAGGCGTGGCGCTTCCTTAAGTGGTGGACGGAAAAAGAGACTCAGGTAAATTACACCTACACTTTAAGATCCACCTACGGAAAAGAATTCTTCTGGCTTCCCGCCAACGTCGAGGCTCTTGATGAGGCTCCCATCGACCAGGCGGACAAGGATGTGATAAAAGAGTCCATAAAGTGGCTGAGAGATGTTCCCAGATCCATGGGACAGTATCTCGTGGAGCGCTCGCTTTCGGACATCTGGAACAAAATGATCAACGACGGTGTTTCCGCACAGGTCGTTATCGACGAACAGACCATTCCCATCAACAGGGAGATAAAGAAAAAGATGAAAGAACTCGGTTATCTGGATGAAGAGGGCAATGTGCTTCGTCCCTATGTCATCCGTGATGTGGACTGGATCGAGGAAAACATTGCAAAAGCAAAAGCTGCTAAATAGGGTGTTTTCAACGGAGGTTAGAAATGGCACTGGCATTACAAAAAGAAAAAAAGCACAGGACGAGCGTCCGGGACAGGCGCGAAACGCTTCATGCGGGACTTCTGCTTCTTCCCTACGGCTTTTTGTTTTCAATGTTCATATTGATCCCTGTGGCTGTTGCCATGGGACTGAGCTTTACCTACTTTGATGTTATCAATAAGCCATCATTTACGGGCCTTATGAATTACATCTATCTCTTCACTCAGGACACGATGTTCATGAAGAAGGTGCTTCCCAACACCTTCCTCTATGCATTGATCGTCGGACCAGGCGGTTACGTGATCTCCTTCCTGATCGCATGGATGCTCGCACAGATCCAGGCAATCCCGAGAACCGTGATCTCTCTGGCTATCTACACACCTTCGATGGTGGGCCAGGTCTTCATCGGAGTCGTTTGGAAGACGATCTTTTCGGGCGACCAGAGAGGTATCATCAACAACATCCTCCTGGAGCTCAACGTGATCGACACACCCATCCAGTTCCTTCTGACCAAGGATTACTTCATGCAGATCATGATCCTGATCTCGCTGTGGTCGGCAATGGGTATCGGCTTCCTGGCAATGATCTCCGGTATCCTGAACATCAACGAGGAGCTTTACGAAGCTGCCTACGTCGACGGAATGAAGAACAGATTTCAGGAGATCATCTACATAACGGTTCCTTCCATGAAGCCCCAGATGCTCTTCGGCGCCGTAATGGCCATCGTAAATGCCTTCAACATGGGCTGGATCGGAGTCACTCTTTCGGGAGCGAACCCCACGCCGGAGTACTCCGGACAGTTGATCACGAACCACATCGACGACTACGGCTTCATCCGTTACGAGATGGGCTACGCGGCGGCGATCTCGGTCGTACTTTTGATTATCGTTTATTTGTTTAACATAGTTGCACACAAGATGTTTGCGGAGAAAGACTGATGAAAAGAAGACATAAAAGATCAAAATTCATGGGCGCGAAGATCAACCCCAAGTACTTTTCCGGAAGTCAGATCAAGTTTTATCTGATCCTCCTTCCCCTTGCGGTTTTCATGATCATTCCCGTCATATATGTCATTAACCAGGCTTTTAAGCCCTTGGGAGAGCTTTTCGCATTCCCTCCCACGATCTTCGTAAAAAGCCCTACGTTGAAGAACTTCAAGGATCTGTTCAGGCTGTCGGGTACAACAGGCATACCGATGTCGCGTTACCTTCTGAACTCGGCCCTCATCACGTTCCTTACCATTTTGCTGAACCTGGTGATCACGATCACGGCTGCCTACGTTTTCTCGAAAAAGAAGTTCAGAGCAAAGAAAGCCCTGTTTGAGATAAACCAGCTTGCACTCATGTTCGTGCCTACGGCTGTGGCCGTTCCCAGATACCTCGTTATCGTAAAGAGCGGTATGCTTGATACATGGTGGGCTCACGTCCTTCCTCTCGCTGCCATGCCCGTCGGACTTTTCCTTGTGAAGCAGTTCACGGATCAGATCCCGGATGCACTCATCGAGGCAGCTGTAATGGACGGAGCGAATGACCTCGTCATCATCAGAAAGGTCATTGTCCCTCTTACGAAACCCGCTCTTGCGACAAGCATAGTGCTGACCTTCCAGCAGGTCTGGGGAGCGGTGGAAGCCTCCAACAACTTCATCACGGATGATTCGATGCGAACACTTGCATTTTACCTTTCCTCCCTGTCCACAAACAACACCGTGGCAGCGGCGGGTATGCAGGCGGCAGCCAGTGTCATCCTGTTCGTTCCGAACCTCATCATATTCATTGTAATGCAGTCACAGGTAATGAACACAATGAGCCACTCCGGTATCAAGTAGCCGGAAGGAGTTTTCCCAAAACATCGATTTGGAGATCGTTATGCGAAACAAAAAACATCTTACAAGTTTAATACTGGCATTATTTCTTGTTCTTACGGCTCCGGCTGTGAGTGCTTTTGCCGCAGCCACCACCTACACCTACACTCTTGAGGTGAATTCGGGAGAGTACGAATTTGTCCGCACTCAGGATGCCTACCTTCCCGAGAAGACGGTGACTTCCCTCGGACTTTCAAAGCCCTCGGATCTCGTGATCACGGATGACGGTATCATTTACATCTGCGACACCGGAAACAGCAGGATCGTTCTTTACGACATAAAGAACAACAAAGTGGTGAACGAGATCTCCGGAGCTCCCATGAAGACACCCACAGGTGTTTTTGTCACCCGTTCGGGAGATGTGTATGTGGCGGACAAGGGAGCAAAGGCCGTCCTTAAATACGATAAGGGACTAAAGCATGTTGCAACTTTTGAAAGACCTACGGAGCCTTCTTTTGCTGACACGAACTTCGATCCGTTAAAGGTCGCCGTGGACAACGCAGGCAACATGTACATCATAGGCGAAGGTGTTTACAACGGTATAATCCAGATGGCTCCCACAGGAGAATTCCTCGGTTATTTCGCGGTAAACAAGACTCTCATCAGCTTTTCGCAGATGCTCCAGAAGGTCCTCTTTACGAGAGACCAGCTTGCAAATCTCTCCATGACGGTTCCCACGACCTTTTCCAACATCTTTGTTGACGAGAAGGAAGGCATAGTTTACTCCACCAGCATGAACAACGACGAGAACTGCCTTAAGAAGCACAACACTTCCGGCGGAAACATGTTTAAGAACGGAACTGTCGGCTGGAGCGATCTTTCCGATGTTTATGTGGACAAAAACGGGATAATCTACACCTCTACACAGAGAGGATACATACAGATCTATTCAAAGGACGGAGAATTCATCTTTGAGTTCGGATCCTTTGTTACGGGAACGGACATTGCGGGACTTTTCACTTCACTTCCCGCTCTGGCTGTTGACCCTGACGGTTACATCTGGGCAGTGGACGGAGACAAGGGTTACCTTCAGTCCTTCCGCCCCACCGATTACGCTACCACCACTTACGATGCCATGGCCTACTATGAGAGCGGTCGCTATGAAGAGAGCCTTGAGGCATGGTCGGAAGTGCTGAGACTGAACCAGATGTCGATGCTCGCTCACAATGGCGTCGGAAAGGCACTCTTCCATGCGCAGCGCTACGAAGAGAGTCTCGAGCACTTCAAGGTTGCCGAAAATCGTGATTACTTCTCGGAAGCTTTCTGGGAAGTAAGAAATGAGACCATACAGAAAACACTTCCCTATGTGTTCGTGGGGATCATCCTCCTCATCCTTCTGACGCAGATCGCAAAGAAGATCGACAAGAAGAGGGTGATAGCCACCACCGCAAGGAACATCGCCGACAGGATACTGGACACTCCGGTGCTCGGTGACGTGCTCTACATGTTCCGTGTGGCAAGACATCCCAATGACCGTTATTACGACGTGAGAGTGGGAAATGTAAAATACTCCGTGAAAAAACGCGGTTACGGACACGGACATGCAACCGCTCTGGGAGCTACCGTGATCTACGTTCTGGCTTTCATCGTCTACATGATCTACAGGACGGGAAAGGGCTTCATCTACCAGTACGTTTCGGTTGAAGACATGGACATGGCAGGCACGGTTGCCGGCTTCTTCGTACTCATCTTCCTGTTTATCATATGTAACTGGCTTGTTACATCCATAAACGACGGTGACGGAAACCTGAAAACGGTGTACATGCTTCCCGCATATGCAATCGCGCCCCTGATGGTGGGAATGATCGTCATTGTTGTGATGAGCTACGGTCTGACCTACAATGAGAGCTTCATCCTGACACTGATCCTTGCTGTCAGCATCATATGGAGCGTTGTAAATCTTTTCTGCGGACTCATGAACGTGCATGACTACACCTTTAAGGAAACGGTGAAGAGCATCATCATGACGGCATTTTTCATGGTGGTCGCTATGATCATTGCTTTGATACTCACAATCATGTTTGAAAAACTTTTCAGCTTTATTATTTCAGTGGGAAGGGAGCTGATCCTGAATGTTATCTGACAAGCTTAAACACAATCTGAAGCGTGCCGTTGCCGCTCTTGCTGCATGTGCTTTCTGCACGGGAGCATTTGCCGGCAGCAGCGCAAATGCGGCTTACATCGATACAAATTTCGACACCCGTCCCGCACCGGAAAGCGCAGAGTTCTCTGTACAGGACCTGAACAAGTACACATTGCTTTATGAGACGGGCACCATGAAGTACCTTTTCAGGGAAGACAGGGACATTATCGCGATTGCTGACAAACGTTCCGGTTACACCTGGAAAACGGGTGTGGATGTTCCTTTCTCCAAGGAGCTTAAGAACAACATTTCGAAGGCAAAGACGGAGGAAGAGCTGATCGCTGCCTCCGAACCGAAGGAGAAGAGCCTTAACACCACCTACATCGGAATCGCAAATTCCCTTGTGACGGTGGAATACAGCGAGCTTGAAGCTACCAAGTTCGTTTCGTCCGCTTCCGAAAGCGGTGCTCAGTCAAAGCTTTCAAAGGTCGGAGCAAACGGAAACACATGGAAACTCGATGCAGACTTTTCATCCATCGATCTTTCTCTTTCCGTTTACATTACCTTCGGAGAGGACACCGTAACTTACGACGTTCCCTTTGATGAAATGAAGGGAGAAGGCATAAAAAAGCTGACTGCGGTGATCCTTACACCTTTCCTCGGAGCAAGCGGCGGTGAAGCGGAGTTTTATAATCCCGAGACGGGGGACTACGATGCTGCAAGAGCCAAATACATGACTCCAGGTTACGTCTTCGTTCCCGACGGCTCCGGAGCGCTGATCCGTTTCATGGACAACAACGTGGCTTTCAATCAATACGTGGGAGACGTGTACGGCGCCGATCCCGCCACCGAGAAGTACTACTACAGCGAGGCTTCCTCGGCTGTTCCCGTAAAGTCACCCGTAATGCCCGTGTTCGGGATCGCACACGGAAACGAGCAGGCCGCTTTTGTGGCCTGGGCTGACAAGGGAGCCGAGTATCTCGACATCATCGTAAATCCCGAAGAGACAAAGAAAGTAAAATACACCTGGGGTTATCCCAGATTCGAATACAACATGACCTACTATCAGGTCTACAATAACGCCGGAGCCGGTTACTTCACTCTTATGGAGGAACCCAACAACTTCGACATCTCCATGACCTACCGCTTCCTTGCGGGAGAAGGAGATACGGGCTTCAGGGCAAATTATGTGGGAATGGCACTTGCCTACAGAGAGCACCTTACGGATCTCGGAGTGCTCACACCGATGGACTCCGTAAGCGGAGACATCCCCATCCGCATAGATTTCCTCATGTCCGATGTCAAGAAGAGTGTCATCGGTACGGATCAGGTGGTGACAACCACTGTTGATGACGTCCGTGAGATACTTGATGAGATGATCGGACTCGGGATCAAAAACATTAATTCCGGACTCATCGGCTGGCAGAAAAAGTCGGAGACACTCGCAAAGCCGTACAGCTTCAGCTTTACTTCCAAGATCGGTTCAAAGAAGGAATTCAAGCGTCTTATGACGGAGTTCGCGGATAAAAACATAGACATTTCCTTCTCAAGGGATTTTACCACCATCAACAAAAAGATGGTGAGCTACTCAACGAATTCCGCAAAGCATGTGAACACATGGCATCTGGCCATGGACATGTCCACTCTCTATCCCGAGAACGCTCCCATATGGGAAACGGGATATGCACTGCCCGAAAAGACGGCTCAGTGGATCGAAAAGCTTACGGACAAGGCTTCGGACTTCAGCCCTTCCTTTACACTTACGGAAACGGGAAAGACTCTTGTGAGCACCTATGACAGAAACGGTGTCGTAACTTCCCTTACCGAGTCCCGGGACCTGATCCTGAATGCCGTAAAGGAAGCTTCAAAGGAAATGAAGATAAACATCGAGACGCCCAACATGTACCTTTGGGAAGCTACAGACAGATTTTTGAATGCACCCGCGGGCACATCCGGATACGTTTTTGAAACGGATACCGTTCCCTTCCTTGAGATCCTTCTTCACGGAACCATGGAAGTCTACGGACCCTACTCGAATTTCTCCTTCTATACGAAGAGCGACATTTTGAGGATGATCGATTACAACCTTTCTCCTTCCTTCATCTTCACAAAGCAGCCTTCCTACCTTCTTTCGGACACGGTGTCTTCGGACATGTTCTCTACGGAATATGCCCAGTACAGAGATCTCTGCAATGAGGTCTACAGGCAGGTGAACGGCGTTCTTTCCGAGGTTTCCGGCTTCGACTGGGTCGACAGAGAGGTCATGGAGAGCGGTGTCATCGTAAACACCTACGTAAAGAACGGAAATACAAAGAAAGTGATCATCAATTACACGGATTCTGCCGTGAATTGCCTGAATACAACAGTTCCCGCCATGAGCGCGACTGTAAGATAGGAGCGATCCATGAAAAGAATGAAAACATGGAAACAAAGACAAAATAGAAACGGCTACATGTTCATGCTGCCCTGGATCGTCGGATTTGCCGTATTTACGGCTTTTCCGTTTGTGGCAACGGTGTTCCTGAGCTTTACGAACGTAAGCTCCACCATCCTGGGCTACGAGATCAGCTGGGCGGGACTTTCAAATTACTTTACCGCATTCTTTAAGAATGTCGAGTTTGTTCCCGCACTGGGCGGATACCTCAAAATGGTCATCCCCTACACCTTTGTGATCGTCGTTGTTTCCTTCATCATTGCATACATCCTTGAGCACACGGTGAAACTTAAAGGTTTCTTCAGGACCATCTACTTCCTGCCCGTTATCATCATGTCGGGACCTGTAATGAGCAAGCTTCTCGACACCAAGGTCAGCGAGATGGAGCTGATGTCCGGTCACAGCTACTCCGACATCTTCATCATACAGATGATCGCAAGCTACTCAAGAGCTTTCGCGGGACTTGTAACCGACGTGTTCCAACAGCTTTCGACAATACTCTGGTTTACGGGTATTCCCATCGTGCTCTTTATAAACGGCCTGCAGAAGATCAATCCCAGCCTTTACGAAGCGGCAAAGATGGATTCCGCAAACGGCTGGCAGATACTGTGGAAGATCACTCTTCCCATTGTCCGTCCCACAGCTCTTGTAATCACCATCTTTACCATCGTTCAGCTCGGTATGTTTGACATCAATCCCGTGTACTCACTGATCGTGACCTACATGGGCAACACCAGCGGCGGTCTCGGCTTTGCCGCAACATATGCATGGGTCTACACGGTTGTGGTTCTCCTTCTCATGGGACTTGCGTTCCTGATCTTCAAGGAGCGTAAGAGCAAGGTTAAGCATTATTGATGAGGATCGACTATGAAAAAGCTTTTAAACAAGAAAAAAATCACTGAAAAGACAATGCGCATCGCGTTTTACCTGCTTCTGGTGTGCGTGAGCTTCGTTTTCCTCGAGCCCATCTTCAGGATCATCTCAAAGACATTCATGACTCCCGAAGACGTCATCGACCCGGTGGTCGACTGGGTGCCCAGAAAGCTCTCGCTCAATAACCTCAAGGTAGCGATAAAGGTCCTGAACCTTAAGAAGACTCTTGTGAACTCCGTGCTCTTCTCAGGCGGACTTGCGGTAGCAGAGACTTTCTGCGCGGCACTCACGGGCTTTGCGCTTTCGAGATACAATTTTTCGGGAAAAAGATTCTGGTACGTGATGATCCTCCTTTGCTTCATCGTTCCCGTTACGGTGCTCATGGTCCCCAGACTCATGATGTTTGTGACGGTTCAGGAGACATTTAAGTTTAACCTCATCGGAACACCCATTCCGCAGGTGATCATGGCGATCCTCGGACAGGGCGTGAATTCCACCATCCTGATCCTGATCTTCCAGAACTTCTTTAATCTGATCCCCAAGTCGCTGGATGAGGCAGCCATGATCGACGGAGCCGGTCCTTTCCGCGTTTTCGTTCACATCGGTCTGAAGCTCAGCATCAGCACGGTCCTGGTTGTTTTCCTTTTCGCCTTCGTGTGGAACTGGAACGAGACCTACGTTACGGGAACTCTTTTAAGAAGCGGACTTCAGCTCCTTCCCATGAAGCTGTCCCTCTTCGACAGTGAATTTGAGAGCGCCGCCTCCAGTTCGGGAAGCGCGTTTAAGCTGAACGAAGCCTATAAAATGGCTGCAACCTTCATTTCCATAGCTCCGCTCCTTATCCTCTACTCCTTTGTACAGAAGAGATTCATCGAGGGTATCGAGAATACGGGTATCACAGGCGAATGATCTTTCGTTCTTCATTGCTTTAAAGGAGATCTTATGACTTTTAAGAAAATGATCTGTACGGCAGGCATATGCTTGCTGGCTGCGTTTGGGGCTTCCTGCGGAACCGAAAAGGAAGCGCCTTCTGAAGGAAATACACAGGGAGGAACAATGACTTTGGACGACAGTAAATTCAGGGTCGGCGGACAGGTTTCGAGTGCTTACGTCGATCCCTCATCGGTTACAAGCGTGCCTGAGGATCAGATAAAGGCCAAAGGCTTTGAATACGATCACGATTCCCTGACCTACGAGCTTGTATGGTCGGACGAATTTGATTACGAGGGTGCTCCGGATCCCGATAAATGGGGTTACGACCTGGGCGCAAGCGGCTGGGGCAATCACGAGCTCCAGAATTATACAAAGGAACTTAAAAACGCTGAAGTTAAGGACGGTAAGCTTTTCATTACCGCCATTAAGGAAAAGAGCGGCGGAGCGGAGTACTCCTCGGCCCGTCTGGTTTCAAGAGGCAAGGGAGACTGGACTTACGGAAAGATCGTGGTGCGCGCGAAGCTGCCCACGGGAAGAGGCACATGGCCGGCCATCTGGATGCTCTCAACCGACTGGAAGTACGGCGGGTGGCCCAAGTCCGGAGAGATCGACATCATGGAACACGTGGGCTACGATCAGGATGTGATCCACTACTCGATACACACGGAATCCTACTATCATTCCATCGGTACCCAGAAGACTTCCACCACAAGATTTGAAGGCGTCAGCGATGAGTTTCACGATTATGCCATAGAGTGGCTGCCGGACAAGATCCTTTTCTACACCGACGACAATCTGACATTTACGTATCAGCCCACCAAATACAAGAGCACTCCCACCTACAAGGAGTGGCCCTTTGACAAGCCCTTCCACCTTCTTTTGAACCTCGCCGTCGGCGGCGACTGGGGCGGAGTAAAGGGAGTTGACGAAAACATCTGGCCTCAGACGATGGAGGTTGAATACGTCAGAGTTTATCAGAGTCCACAGATAACAGAGCTTACAAAATGATAAAGACTGAGAGGATTACACAGTGAACAACTACAGGGTTAATGAAAGTGAATTTATAATAGAGGATTATGACCGTCTGCCCCCTTTTTCAAGTTTTCTTCCGGGACTTACGGGAGAAGACGGGATACCCATGTGGGCATTTTACACAAACCGCGGTCAGGGGCTCGCAAGTCTTGGCATCAACAGCAAGGCCGAAGCGATAATGGAATTTAATCCTGCTTGTACTGAGTACGAAAATACGGCACTTAAGGGCTACAGGACTTTTGTAAAAGTTAACGGAAAAGTCTGTGAGCCCTTCAGATACAGAGGCGATGCAAAGCGCACCATGATCGTAAGGAAGAACAGCCTTACCATAGAAGAGATCTCAAAGGATCACGGCTTCAAGATGGCGGTTGAGTACTTTATCCTGCCCAAGGAGCCCATCGGAGCCCTTGTAAGGCGTGTAAAGTTTGAAAACATCAGCGGTGCACCCCTTAAGGCAGAGATCCTGGACGGAGTTTCAAAGATCATCCCCAGAGGCATAAGTAACGGTCAGTTTCAGGAGATGAGTAACCTCTTTAAGAGCTGGACCGATGTGAGAAACGTGGAAAACAACGCTCCCATCTTTGCCATGAGAGCTTCCACCGCGGATTCCGCGGAAGTGGGCGAGATCCGTGACGGCTATTTCTACTTCTGCGCTATGGACGGAAAAGCCAAAGAGTTTATCTGCGATCCCGATCAGATCTTCGGATATGATACATCTCTTTGCTTCCCTGTTAATTTTGAGGAAAAGTCCCTTAAAGAGATCCCTGTGTCAAAGGCTGTTGTGAACAAGGTTCCCTGTGCTTTCACTCCCATTGAAGTGGAGATAATGGACAGAGAATCCCTGATCTGGACATCCTATCTGGGTTACACTCCTTCGGAGGATTTCCTCAACGAAAAAGTAAAAACGTTTCTTGGAAGGGGCTATGCTTCCTCCAGATTTGCCCTTGCAAACGAACTTGCGGAGGAGCTTACGGCAGATGTGAGAACAGAGACTGCCTATCCCGCATTTAACAAGTACGTTGAGCAGTGCTACCTTGACAATTTCCTGCGCGGAGGATATCCCGTTACGGTGGGAGACGCTGTTCTCTACCTTTACAGCCGTAAGCACGGAGATCCCGAACGCGATTACAATTTCTTTACAATAGACGGAGAGTACTATTCCCAGGGAAACGGTAATTTCCGTGATGTTTGCCAGAACAGGAGAAATGATGTTTTCTTCTGCCCCGGCCTCAATGATTACAATGTACGCTATTTTGCAAGCCTCATCCAGCTGGACGGCTACAATCCCCTTGAGATCCGTCCCGCTACCTTCACCGTTAAGGAGGGAAAGCTTGAGGAAGCGAAGACTCTCCTTCACGAAGCCTGCGGAAGTGATGCTGCGGACAGCGTGCTTGAAGGAAAGTTTAAGCCCGGAAGGATCTTCAGGACTGTTTCCGCAAAGGGGCTTAAATTAAAGGAAAATCCCAAAACTCTGGTTGAAAAGCTTCTGCTTCTCTGCGACGAGCACATAGAAGCGGGCACACTTGAGGGCTATTGGAGCGATCACTGGGACTATGTTATGGATCTTGTGGAAAACTATCTTTCCGTTTTCCCGGATCGTGCACAGGAATTCTTAAATGCCGAGGGGTATCGTTTTTACGAAAGCGATGTACGCGTGAAAGAAAGGAGCCGTTCCTATGTTCTGGATGACTCCGGCGTTCATCAGTATGCTTCCGCGGAAAGGGTCTCCCCGGAAGATGAAGGTTTTACCTCCGGGATCACCAACTGGAAGAAGGACAGGAAGGGTAATGCAGTGGAAGTCTCTCTCTTTGCAAAGCTCTTCACGCTGGCACTTACGAAGTTTACCATCATGGATTCCTACGGAATGGGTGTGGAGATGGAGGGCGGAAAGCCCGGCTGGAATGACGCTATGAACGGTCTTCCCGCCATGTTTGCGGGTTCTATGCCTGAAACCTTTGAGCTCAGGAGACTTCTTGAATTCCTGACGGAAAATCACTGCGAAAGGGATCTTTCTCTTCCTGCGGAAGTTACGGAATTCTTCGGACAAGTTTCGGAGCTCCTTAAAAAGTATCCTCTTCCTGTTAAGGCTGAGGATGAAAAGAACGGAAATTCAAAAACTGCGGATCTGGAGTACTGGGATGCGGTTGCCACTGCAAGGGAGGATTACCGTAAAAAGATCTACAAGCCCTTAAGCGGTGAAAAAGCATCGATCCCCGCGGATCAGATCGCTTCCTTCCTGGCTGCTGCCCTTAATAAGGTCAATGCGGGCATAGAAAAAGCGAAGGCGATCTTCGGAGGAGAGATCCCCACCTACTTCACATACGAAGTTACGGATTACGATGTGCTGGATACATGTGACGAGAGCGGAAGAAAGAACGTCAGGGCAAAGGGCTTTAAGGTACTTAATGTTCCCCGCTTCCTTGAAGGCCCCGCCCGTTACCTCGCTTTCGGCGCTACGGACGCAAAAAAGGTTCATGCAGAAGTTATGGCGAGCGACCTTTACGATAAAAAACTCAAGATGTTTAAAACAAGCGAATCCATTGAAAAGCTTTCCCATTCCTATGGCCGTGTCCGTGCCTTTACTCCCGGATGGCTTGAAAGAGAGAGCATCTTCCTTCACATGGAATACAAGTATCTCTATGCACTCCTTAAGAACGGACTCTATGACGAGTTCTACGAAGCAGCGAAGACTGCCATGATCCCCTTCATGGATCCTGCGGTTTACGGAAGGAGCACACTGGAAAATTCCTCCTTCATCGCATCAAGTGCAAATCCGGATGAAAGAGTGCACGGAAGAGGATTTGTTGCAAGACTTTCAGGTTCCACCACAGAGCTTCTCGGAATGTGGATCCGCATGTTCATGGGCGAAAAGGTGTTCCGTTTTGAAGACGGTACTCTTAAAACAACCTTTGCACCCGCTCTTCCCGGTGACTTTTTCACCGAAGACGGTGTTGCTTCCTGGACTTTCATGGGACAGACGAGAGTTGTGTACCACAACCCCGAACGCAGGAACACTTACGGTAAAGACAGCGTCAAGGTGGTTTCCATGAAGCTTTTGACAACAGGCGGAGAAACCGTTCTGTGCGACGGCGACACGCTTTCCAGCGAGATGGCTCAAAGACTCAGAGAAGGCAGCTTTGTCCGCATCGATGCCGAATTGAGATAAAAAAGAGATTATG
>JAEEGK010003590.1_pt1 | contig 38560 bp, 19 predicted proteins | sample 8958771 | NCBI WGS metagenome assembly JAEEGK01 (sample SAMN16246547, study PRJNA631951) | gut metagenome | biome: gut microbiome; feature: rumen; material: SC-attached | host: Bos | place: Iran: Karaj | collected 2018-10
AGACTTAAAATGTTTGGATATATATATTTGGAAAATATTACAAAATCACCAACTAAATATTCCTCTTTTATAAAAGGTTTATATACAACACTATTATATATTATATATTATCAATATATTAATTAAGCTAATAAATTCACTATACTTAAACAAACATATAAATTGTTTTAATATATATTTTTGATAAATCCAAAAAAAAATGAACAAACATTTTTTGATTAATTATTACAAAGATAATTTCTGTTTAATATTTTTCTTAAACCAAGAATGATTTAAAAATTCATCAATAGTAATTCTTTCAGAAGGATCTTTAACTAAAAGTTTCCCAATTAAATCCATTACTTTCCTACTTCTAACTTCCCATAAATCTTCATCAAAATCTAAATCTTTATAACAAATTGATTTAGCAATAGTAGCTTCAGTAGAACCAGAAAAAGGGACTTTACCACATAACATATAATATAATATAATTCCCATACTCCAAATATCAACTTCTTTATTATATGGTATTCTTAATAAAACTTCAGGAGCAACATAACTTAATGTTCCATAACCATCAATTAAACCTTCTTTATATCCTGCAATTTTACTTAAACCAAAATCCATTATTTTAATTACTCCTCTTTCACTTTGTTCAGTTATCATTATATTATCTGGTTTTAAATCTCTATGAATTATACCATAATTATGTAAATATTTTAATCCATTTCCTATTTGATTTATTATCAATGCTATTTGTCTTTCTGAAAAATTAAAGTTTGTCTTTTTTAAAAATTGATTTAATGTTCCTCCTGGAATATTTTCCATTACTATAAATATATATTCACTATTTTCAAAATGATCAAGTAATTTAACTATATTTGGATGATGACATAATTTCATTATATCTATTTCAGAACGAATTAATTGACTGTCTTCTTGGGTTTGAATTGAAGATTTATTTATTATTTTTATAGCAACTTTCATATTTGTTTTTTTATGAATACCTAAATTAACAACACCAAATTTTCCTTTTCCTAAAATTTGCTTTATTTCATAATAATCTGTAAATTTTAAATAGCCAATTCCTTTTTTTAATGAATCTGTAAATTTTTTTGCAATTTTAAAATCTAAAGTATAAAATGTTCTTATTTTTGATTTATTATTAAAAGTTATTGAAAAAAAAAATAATTTTTGCTCGTTTAGAATTGTATAATTATCTTCTTGTGCTTCTGTTATTATACAACCACTTAAATTATGCATTCCTATGAAATTTTCCTTTTTTTCATCTTTATAATAAAATATATCTTTATTAATTAAAACTAAATAGAATTTTTTCATAATTTTATTTTCAGGAATTTTATAAACCCAATTTTCATAAGTTATATTTTTAGAAGATGAATTTAAATCAGTTAAATTTAAACTATTATTTGAACTTCCACTTGTATTTTCATCATTTACATTTTCTTCATTAGTTAAGTTTTCTTTTTCTTCATTTATTGGGTTTAAAAATTTTTGAGTATTCATTCCAAATAATTGCTTTATCATATTCTGTTCTTGTAAATATTTTGAGGGAGAAATAAAATTTTGATGGCTGTGTTGAAGATAATCAGATATGTTTATATTATTATTATTTTCATTTTTAAATTTTGAATTGTTATTGAATGTATTTTCATTATTTATTGTATTTTCATTTGCAAATCTTAACATATCAACTTTAGAATAAGGAGAAATTTTTTTTTTTTTTTCATTTTCATCTAAAGAAAATTTTTCAACATTATTATTTTGTAAAAAATCTTCAGCAGGAGATAGACTACTTTTTCTTGGACATATTAATATAACATCTTCTTTATTATCATTATTAATAAATTTATTTTTGGCTCTTAAATCTTTATATTCATCTTCTTCAATTTTTTTCTTTTTTCCTTTAATTCTATAAACATTTTCAACATTGAAGGGTTTCATTTGATATAAATAACATATAATTTGCAAATAAACATCACTCTTTTTTTTAGTAACAACCTCAACAAATTGTTCAAAATTTAAAGTCCCATGATATTTACTAAATGTTTTATTAATTATTTCTTCTATTTCATAATAAGATTTAGTTTGAATCTCTTCTTGATTTTCATTTGAATTTTTTTCTTTTTTTAAAGGAAGATAACTTAATATTAATTTCACATCATCTTTTTGAATTAAATTATCTTTATCAAAATCTAAAAGGTTAAATATAACTGAGGAAGTTTCATTAAAATCTCCTAAATATAATTTAGTTAATCCATTTATAAATTCACTTTCCTTTAATTTATTGTTGAATTTTATATCAAATGATTCAAATAATTTTTCACTTATTAAAATAGGTAATTTCATATAATCATAAAAAATAACTTTGTCAAAATATTTTTTTTTTGTTTGAGAATCAGTTAAAGACAAATCTATAAACACTTCATGAAGGTAATTTTTAAAAAGCATTTTATCTGTTATTCCAATATATTTATGTATTGATTCAAATGTAATATATTCATTATTTACTTCGTTTTCTTTTGAGGAATCATTTCCCATTTTTTTTTATTTTTTTTATCTTTTCTGGAATGTATGTAAATTAAATATTATTTATAAAGATTTTAATTATTTTTTTCTTTTTTATAATTGTTTTATAGATTAATAAAAGCAATTAATGTTTTTCAATTTTTTAGTTAAATATAAAGAAAAGAATAATATTAAAAAATAAATTATTAATTCTTTTTTTCTGAATTTGGTAGATTTTCATTACCATTATCATTTTCATTATTATTATCATTTTCATTATCATTCTCATTATCATTATTATTATTATTATTATTATTGTCATTATCATTGTTATCGTTATTATCATTATTATCACAATCATTATTATTATCATTATCATTATTATTATTGTTATTATTATTATCAATTTGAAGTTCTTCTGTTTTATTTTCTTCTTTTTCTTGATTAATTAATTGATTCTTTAACAGAGAAAATTCTTCATCTTTCATTAAATTAACTTTATTATCAATTTTTTCCTCAATTTTTTTATCAGTATTCTCTTCATTTTTAAGATTAATCCCTTCATTAATATCAATATCTTTATTATCACTATTGTTTGAATTACCTTCTTTATCATTATTCTCCCCTTCATCTTTTTCATTTTCATTTTTTTTACTATTATTATTATCACTCCTATTATTATTATTTTCATAATCATCTGATTTTTCATTAATACCATCACTTTCATTTTTATTCCCTTCACTTTCCTCAACTAAATTTTCTTTAAAATTCTTATAATCTTCACTATTAGCTCCTCCATTATTATTATTACTTTCCTTATAACTTTTCCTAGTTCTTCTCTTATCATCTTCATCTTTTTCTTCTCCCATATGTTTGATCCTTTCACTTCTCCTAGGTTTAACTTCAAATCTTTGTATTTTTTTAAATAATTCCAAATCATTATTATATTCAACTCTCCTTTCAATTAAGCTTAAATTAACCTGAGAAACATGATCAACATTAATGGATAAATTTAAAAATCTAGCATGGCAAAAAACACTTTGAGCAAAACTTGAAATTAAACCAGTAGTAACATTATATCCACCTTCTAAAACAGAAACTAATCTACCTTCACAATATTTATCAGCAACAATTTGTAATTTTTCTGTTATAAAAGCATAATCATATTCTTGAAGAGACATATGCTTTTGATTAATACCTTCTAATTCATGACCATCAAATCCAGCACTTAAAAATATTATATCTGGTTTAAATTTACATAATCTAGGTATTACTTTATTTCTAATTATTTTTCTATATTCATAAGAATAATTTGATTTAAATCCAAATGGTATATTTAATATTCCTCCTGGATATATTTCATCTTCTTTTGATGTGTTTGTTTCCGCTGAACCTGAATATGGATAAAACGTTTTTGGATTTTGTTCATTAAATATATGTGTTGAAATAAATAATGTATTTTTAGCATCATCAAAATCAAACCAATTAATTTTAATATCTGAAAATAAATCAACTTTCCCAAATTTTTCATAATCCATTATTTTATGAAATTTCTTATGATTTAACATTTGTACAATTTCCTCAGTTCCATTTCCATGATGGACATCAAAATCAAAAATTGCAATTCTTTTAATTTTATCACTATGAAAATACCTAGCGTAAGCAGCACCAACACAAACATTATTAATAATACAAAAACCATTAGAAATTGTAACAGGATTTTCAACAGGACCAAAAAACCCAGCATGATGACCAGGTGGTCTAATTAAAGCAAAAGCATTTGTTGCTTCTTTTTTCATTACTGTATCAATAGCATCAAAAACACAACCTGCTGTATTAAATATATTTTCATAAGTATATTTATTCACCCAAGTATCACAATCTAATTGCTCATATGTATATAATAAATTCTGAGTTGAAGAATGATGATTATCCTTTTTTTTATTTTGATTATTATTTCCTAATGATTCACATTTTTCTTTTAATTTATGTATATAATTTATATCATGACATTTTAATATGTCATTTAAACATGCTTTTCTTGTTGTTTGTCTTAATATGAAAAAATCTGTATTTATTTCTTTAGAAAAATCTTGAGTTATAGAATCATCATATAAAAAGTCACTTACTATTATCCCCTTATCAGGTGCTACTAAACAAGATAATCTATCTGAATTTTCAAACATTTCTGCACGACGAGAAAAGTGTTTTACTGGTTCTTCAGGTAATTGAATATGTAAAATATTATCTTTATTATATATTAATGCTGTTTTCCTTGTTACATATTTATAATTAAATTGAAGAGATACTTCATTTGCAATTACTGATTCTAATGATTCCCAATTTTCTATTGAGGCTTTTGTGTTAAAATAAATATTTGAGATTCCTTCATTTTCAGGAAATTCTTTATGTAGACCTGAATAATATTTTAATATATTATCTAAATCTTCTTTTATTTCATCTTTAAATTTCATACAATTTAATATTAAAAACCCTATTATTTGAAAAGCATGATGAATTAAACAATTTTCTAAAAATTTCTCTTTACGAATATAGTGAATATCAGGATTTTTAGAATATTTGTCTCTAATAGTAAGATATAATTTCTGAATATCTTCATAATTTTTGTTTAATTTAAAAAAACATTGATTACTATTATAAATATAAGCATAATTAATAACATAATCTCCATTATTATCAATAGCAAATAAATCATCAAAAGAATAATCAATAGATTCCAAAGCCAGATCAAAATCATATTGAAAAATAATATGTAAATAATTTCTTCCTAATCTATCAACACTTTTTTTTTGTTCTGGAAAATTATGATAAATATAACTAAACATTTCGGCACATTTTTTTTTATGTTTCTTAAAAATACATAAAGTTAAACTTAAATGAATGATGTCAAGTCCTTCAACAGTTTTATCAATTTGAGCTTTATGATCTAATAAAAATTTAAAAACATCAATTTGACCATAAAAAGCAGCATATTGAATTGGTGTAAATCCAAAAGGAGAAACTCTATTAATAAAATGATGATTTTGAGGAGATTTTAATATTAAATTCATTCTATTTGTATCTCCTATTTCAATACAATTCAAAAAATCAAAAAATATTTTGTCTTTTGAATTTAATGATAATTTTTTTGATGGTGAAATTGAATGTTTTGATCTATCTGATTTTTCATCTAATGATAATGATGATGGATTATCTATTGAATATGAGTCTTTTATTGAATTTTCCTCATCAGATATTTTATTTTTTTGGTTTTCGGTTTCTTTACTTTTATTTTGGGAAGTCAATAAAGTAAAATTTGTAGATTTTTTGAATGAGTCTTCAGGAGTAATTCTTGTTTTTGATGGAAAGTTACTTATATTTGATTTATCCATTGTTATATTTTAAGTTTTTTATTTTGGCTTTTTTGTTTTTTTATTATTTTTTTGTTGTTTATTTTTTATTTTTCAGAGGGAAATTTCAGATAAAGAAATTGAAATAATAAAATCAGCTTTTATTTAATTTTATTTTTTTACTTTACTTGAAGTTTTTTATAGATTTTTAGGAAATGTTAGTTGAGTGAGATTTAAGAAGATTATTATTTTATTTTTTCAAACTTATAATTTTTAATGATATTTAAGGAAAGAGATAATTCATTAAATTAATATATTATGGATTTTGTTTAATATTTTCCAAAGGAATTAATTTTTTCAGAATTAATTAATTTTCTAACCTAATTATTAATAGATTTTAATGGACAACTTGAAAAAAAATAGTTAAATAATATTTAAAATAATTATCAAATTAATTGTAGGACCCTTAGATAATAATATTAAAATCTTAAAATACTTTTAAAATAATATAATTATAATCAAAGTCCATAAAATTTACCTTTATAAAATTTAAGATTAATTATTTATAGCTTTAATTAAAAATAAATAATTTATTCATATATTAAGCACAATAATTAATTTTAAAATAAATTATAATGAAAAAAAAAATTCGTCCAAAATTAACAGCAAAAGAAAAAAAAGCATTAAAATTAAAAGGAATTAACCTAGAACAAGTAAAAAAAGATATTTTACAAGAATTATATTCAATAAAAAGAGAAGAAGAAAAATACTCTCTGATTGAAAGTAATAATCAATATGAATATAAATATCAAGAATATTTAAATAATACATTTAATTCTCGTTGCGTTGCAATGATTGTTTCTTTTATGAATAAAACTAATTTTTTTCCTGAATATTTAAAAAAAACTCAAAAATTTTTTATTAACCTAATTCAAATAATTCAAAAATTAATGATGAATGAAATTGAAATTTCTGTATTTACACTTAACATAGAGAGATATGATTGGAAAAATAGTGGTTTAAATCATGAATTATGTTTATTATTTTTAGGTTTATATACAAAGCAAATAACCAATAAAGATTGTTCATTATTTTTTTCAAAATTTAGAAAAGACAATCAAAACTTTTTTGAAAAATATCAAAAATGGGAAACAAGTTTAAAAAAAGAGGGGTTTGAGATTAATAAAATAAATGAAAGATTTAGAGAATTAAATATTCCACATAATTCATATTGTAAAGCTAATATTATTGATTATAATGGGGTGGTTGATATAATTGATAAATTAAGTCAACCTTATGGAGAAGAAAATAAAGGAGGGAAAATTAAAGTTAAAGAAGAAGCATTTTTTGATAATAGAAATATTAATATTAATAATCTAGATATTAATATGAAAAATGAAATTAATAACTCCAATAATGTACAAAATAAACAAAATAAAAATAATATTTGTTTAAAGGACAATACTAATCTAATTAAAAGATCTTCTACAAGTTTTATTAAAAGAGAATCTAGTTATGGGCAAAGTGATTTTTTTGGAAATCTAATGTATAAACAAACATCTAATTATTTAATGAAAGGAAATAGTCAATTTCCATTTTGATGAGAATATCTAAATAAGGAAGATTGTATTTTTCTAGGAATCTTCCTTAAATTATAAATATATATATAATATATAAATAAACAATAATATATATAAAATAATTTTCTCTACTTTAACGAAATTTCCAATTACAAATCTCTTTGAATAATCTATTATAAAAAAATTAAAATAATAAATATGAAATAAAAATTTAAAAACTTAAAATTTAAAAAAAAAGAAAAAAAATAAAAACCAATAAAAAACGATACAAAAAAAAATATAAACCCTCAAAAAAATAAAAAAAATCATATATAAAAATAAAATGAGAGGAGCCCAACAAAAAGGAAAACAACCTCCCCAGAAAATAAAGAATGAATTAACAGAAGAGCAGAAAAGGGAAATAAAGGAGGCATTTTCATCATTTGAAGAAGGAGGATTAATGCCAGATGAATTAAAATTAGCAATGAAAGCATTAGGATTTGATCCAAGAAATGAAGATGTTCAAAAAATAATGCAAAAAGTTGAAAATCAAGGAAATAAACCAATTAGATATGAACAATTTATGGATATTATGATTGAAAAACCTGATAATGAACCTGAAGTTGAAATGAGAAAAGCTTTTAAAATTTTATGTGAAGATGGTACTGATAAAATCACTTTGAAAAGTTTAAAAAAAATTTGTGCTGATTTAGGTGAAAATATTACTGATGAAGAATTAAATGAAATGATCACTGAAGCTGATAAAGATCAAGATGAAGTCGTTGGGGAAGAAGATTTTATTAAAATTATGCAAAAAACCAATATGTTTTAAAAAAAATTTTTTCTTTAAAACATTATTTTGAGATTTTGATGGAAGATTTTTTTTGGTTTTTTGTGTTTTTTTTTGATTTTTTTTTATTTAATAAAGTTTAATTCAAAAAATCATTTAATTTTTTAACTTCTTTTTTAATTTTTTTTTTTTTGATATTTTGTTATAATTAAATTAATAATATATTCAAAAGTAATTTTTTGCTTAGTTTAAATCATTTGGAATTTAATTTTTGTTTTTTTCATTTAAAAAAAATTGAAATAGAGAAAATAGGTTAAATTTAAAATAAGACATAAACATATTTTAAATTAATGAAAAATTAATATTTTTATATAATTATAATATGACAAATAAACGAATTAAAGAAATAAAAAGAAAATGAAAAAAACTCAATGATAATTTCAAACAAAAAACAATTATTTTTTTAATTTATTATTTTTATTGTTAATTTATAATGAATGACGATAATAATATTAATGATTATTATGATAAAATATCAGGTCTTGAAAATTCAAATGATGCATTATTAAAACAACATAATTTAGATTTTGAAAAAATCCAAAATCAAAATATGGAAATAATAAAACTTCAAGAATCCTTAATGAAAAATAAACAAGAAATAAATAAATATTTAACAGAAAAAAATTCGTTTATTCAAAGAATAGCAGAATTTGAAAAAGAAATTAATGAAAAAAATAAATTAATTTCAAAATTAAAACAAAATGATGAAGTATTTAAAAATAAAGTAAATATGATTTCAAAAAAATATGATGAAGCATTTACTGAATTAAATAATTTAAAACAACAAAGGTCAGATGATGATGATTTAAAAAATGATGAAATATTTAATTTAAAATGTGAGATTCAACAATATAAAGAAAATGAAAAAACTCTTTTAAGTCATAATGAAGAATTAAAACAAATTGTAGAAAAAATTAAAGAACAATTACTTGATGAAACTAAAGCTAATGATAAATTAAATAAACATATTAATGATTTAAACAATAATTTAATTCAATTAAAAGGAGAAAATAATAAAATTAAATCTCAATTAAGAAATGCTGAAGAAGAATTAAATGATAAAAAAGAAGAAAATGAATTTTTAGTTGAAGAAAAAAATAAAGTATATAATTTAAAAAATGAAAATGTTAGAATTAATCAAGAAAATTTTAATTTATTAAGAAAAAGCCAAGATTTAGATGTTAAAAATTTAGTTAGTTTAAAAGAAAATGTTATATTAAAAAGTGAAAATGAAAAATTAAAAGATAAAATTAAAGAATGCAATGAAAATTTAAAATATTTTAAAGAAAATTCACAAATGGAATTAAGTAAAATGACAGAAAAAAATACAACACTTTCTAAAAATTTAACTAAAAAAAATAATGAAATTATCCGACTCCAAAAAGAAAATATTGTTAATACTTCTAAAATTGATAAATTAAATGAATTACTTAATAAATCAAATAATGAAGTAAATAAAATTATTAAAGAAAATGAAAATAACATTTCCAATTTAAAAGAAGAAATTCAGCATTTAACAAAGAATAATTATAATTGTATTTTAGAAAGAGATAATTTAAAAGAATCACTAAAAAAAGTAAATGATGAATATAAAGAATATAAAATAAAAATAACAAAAGAATTAAATGATTTAAAACAAAATTCAAAATTAGATAATGAAAATAATAATGCAGTAATCACTAAATTAAGAGAAGAAATTGAAGAATTATCAACAAATAATTTTAATTTAAATGAAAAATTAGATAAATTAACTAATGAAAAAACTGAAATTGAAAGAATTAAATCAAATATAGATTTTGATTTAAAAAAATTACAAAAAGAAAAAATATTTAGAGATAAACAATTAACTGAAACCAAGGAAGAATTAGATAAATATAAAACTTTATATATGAAAAAAGAAATCAAATTTAATGAAATTAATAATGAATATATTTCAATAAAAGAAGAATTAGAAGAAAAAAGTGAAAAATTAATTAAATTAAATAGAACAAATTTACAAAATGAAGATTCTATTCAAAAGAAAAATTTAACAATTCAATCATTAAAAAAAGAAAATGAAACCTTATCAAAAGAATTTAAAGAAAGAGAAACAATAAATAAAAAGAAATTAAAAGAAAAAGAAAGTTTATTAAAAATTCAAGAAAATGAAATATCTTTATTAAAAAGTCAATTGGATAAAATTTCCAATGAAAAAAATAAGGAAATTTATACTCAAAACGATGAAAAAAATGCAGCTTTAAAAAAAATAATAGAATTAACTCAAACAATAAATGAACAAAATGAAAATATAATACTTTTAACAGAAGAAATTTCTTCAATGAAAGAAAATTATGAAACTAACAAAGAAAAATTAAATGAAATAACTGAAGAATTAAATAATCTTCAGGATAAATATAATAAAGATATTGATGAATTAAATGGAAATAAAGTATTTATTGAAAATAAATTAAGTGAAAAGGAAAAAAATATACAAAATTTAAAATTAAAAATAAAAGAAATTAATGAGGAAAAAGATATAAAAATAAAAGAACAAAATCAAGAAATTAAAAATTTAAACAACAAAGTTGAAGAATATTTAGATTTATATGAAAAAGAAAAAAATGAACATGAAAAAGATAATTTTAGTAATGAAAATTTAATAAAAGAAGCAAATCAAAAATATGAAAAAGATTTAAAAGATTATATTTCAAAATTAAAGAAATTAGAAAACAATTTAGGAAAAGAAAAAAATGAAAAAAAAGAAAATAGCGATATTGCAGTTGGGAAAATATTGGATTTAACAAATAAATTAAATGATGAAATGAATAAAACTAAAAAATTAAATCAACAAATTTTAGAAACAAAAGATGAAAATGATAGAATAAAAAAAGAAAAAAATGATATGGAAATAAAATATAAAGAAATGGAAAATAATTATAAAAAAGAGAAAAAAAAATATAATTTAAAAACTTTAGAATTAAATCAACAAATTGATGAAAAAAATGAAAGAATAAAAGAGTTAGAAATTATAGGAGAAATAGGAAAAATTGAAGAATTAAATAATGAAATATTAGAAAAGAAAAAAATAATCGAAGAAAAAGAAAAATATATAAAAGAAATAGAAAGAGAGAAAGTAAATAATAATATAGATAATCAATTTCTAATAAAAAAATTACAAAAAGAAATAAAAGAAAAAGAAGAACAAATAATTAAAACTCAAAAATTATTAGATGTAAAAATAAAAGAAAATGAAGATTTCAAAAAAAAACTCCAACAAACAAAACAAGAAATAACAATTCAATAAAAATATAAAAATATATTAAATAATTAATAAATTCTATTAAAGTGTAAATAAAAAATTTTTTTTTCAAAAAAAAGAAATTAAACTAAATGAATATAAATAAAAAATAATTAAAGAATAATATTAAATCCTTTAAATTGAACATCTTGCCAATTATCATTATTTCTATAAATTTCTGGTTTACTACCAACAAAAGCATCTTTAGCTTCATCGTCACTTTTCAACAAATAACAAAACCAAGCAGTCATATACGGATCACCATATATTAACATATCACCATGATCACAATTTTTTCTTCTACCAATAACAGCAGGAACTCCTTCAGTTAAATTATTATAATTATATTGTAAATCTTCTAAAGGTATTATACTTTTAGAATCAGTCATACCTGTTGCAGCTAACATTAATATAGGTATTTTAATTTTTGATATATCATATTCAAATGGTTCTAAATTTAAATTCTTAATAAAAGATTTTCCAGTCGGAGAAGCTGCATATATTGTTTTAAATAAACTACTTTCTGTAAAATTATATATTGTATGAATTGCAGACACTCCTCCTTGTGAATGACCTGCAACTCCAATATTATCCAAATCTAATTTATTATAAAATATTGAATTTGAATCATCATTAAATTTCTTAATAAAATTTAATGAATATATTGTAGATTCACCACTATAAGACCATTCATCATCATTTCCTATTACTATAAAACCCCAACTTGCTAAATGTTTAAATATTGCTATATATTTATTGTATATAACTCCTGTTCCATTTGCCATTACTACAATTGGAAATTTTATTTTTAAGTCTTTTAGATTTTTTGGATAATATACTACAATTTCCTTAAATTGTTTATCTGATATTTTATATTTTTGATTTTCGACTTCATATTTTCCTAAAATTCGATATTTGTTTTCTATTGGAAAATTTGTTTTTATATCTTTGTAATAGTCATCTTTTATTGCTGGTACCCCACCAAAAACTAATAAGAGAACAATTAAGAGAATTATTAAAGCTATTATAATTATTATAGAAATGCAAATAATTTTGGAAAATTTTTTACAAAAATTTAATATTGGTTGTATACCCATTTGAATTGCTTTTACATAAAAATTACTTCTATTTAAATATCAAATTATTTTTTATTGCGAAAGAAAAAATTAATGATTTTTCTTTTTTTAAATGTGCTTATTCAAATAATTATAAAAAATAAACATTAATTAATTGTTTTTATTTTTTATTATTCATAAACAATTCTATTTTTCCAAAAAAATATATATATAATCTAATTAATTATTAAATATAAAGTTTTATACTTCAATTTTTTTTAGGTGAATTAATTTTAATTTTAAAAATAGCTTTTGCTCTTTGACTTAAGGATGCACTATAAACTCTTTGATGAATTTTTTTTGTTATTTTTGGTTTTTTTATTTTATCTTTTATATTTTTTCCTTCAGATATAATTTGATTACTTAAATAATTGTTTCTTGCAGAAGAAATTAAATTTAAATTTAAATTATAATTTAAATCCCTTTTTTTTCTTCGATCAGTTTTAAATATTCCAGTCATTTTTAAAAGATTTTTTTCAGCTTGTTTAAAATTAATGCAATATCTTTTTTTAGAATGAATATTATTATAAATTTTATATTTATTAGTATTCAAACTTGAATTTTTAAAAGGAATATTAAAAGAAATTGAATTTGAAGAATCTTTATTAATTAAACTATGAGTTGTATTTTTAATTTGAATTGAATTAAAAGGTTCTGAATCACTAAACGAAGATTGATAACTTTTTGGATTGTTAAGTAATGAAATAAATTGTTTTCTCTTAATTCCTTTTGAACAATTTTCTTTTGATAATGATAAATTAGAATAAGGACATTTATCTTTACTAACATTAATGCTATTATAAAAATAATTTTTTTTTAAATTTATTTTTTCATGTTTTTTAATAAATTCTTCATTTTTCTCATAACTATCAATAATACTTTCATTAATATTTTTGGTCAAAGAAAATTTACTATTTTCTAAATTTTTAGTTCTTTTAAATGTTTTTGGTTCTTTTTTTTCCAAAGAAAGAGCTTTAGAATAAGCAATATACATATCTCTTTTATTTCTTCTTGAAATAATAGAAACACCTCTGTTGATTTTTTCAATTAACAATAATTTTTTTTCTTTAATAATATCATAAATAAAATCAATATTTATTGTTTTTGTATTTGCAATAATATATACTAAATCATTAATATGTATTTTTCTCAATAATCCATTTTCAGAACAACATTTAACTGAATAATATCTTTGTTTTAATTCAATTGAATCTTCTAATCCAAAAAATTCTCCTTCATTTACATTACCAATAAAAACTCTTTGAATATATTTTTCACTTGCGATTTTTTCTTCTTTTAATTTTATATCTAAAACATTATCTTTAATTCCGACTTTAGATTTTATGTATTTATCATAATTTGTTCGAAACAAATAGTTAATAGGATATTTTTGAATTTTTTTTCTTTGATCATGAATAAATTCATCTACCTCATTTTGAGAAAAATCATTTGTTTTTAATTTTAATGATTTTAACCAATTTAATAAATTAGTTTTTTCATTTAAAATATATTGTTTAAACCTTTTAGAACTTTCAATTGATATATCAACATATATTTTAAAAGTACCACTTCCAACAAAATAGACATAATCAGAATATCCTTTTTGTTCTAATATTATATCATTAAAGAAAGGTTTTTCAGGAATAGAAATTCTTAAAATCTTTTCAATAGCATTTGAAGTCCAATTTTTAAATAAAATATAACTGGTTCTTAATTCTTTTATATAATAATCTAATTCTTTTTGAAGATCTTTTAATAAAATAGAATAAAAAGTATGTTTTTTTAAATATAATATATAAGAATCTTCTGTTGCATAAGCAGAAAAAGTTTCTTTGAAATTAGTTAAAATTGATATTTCATTTATGGATTCTCCATTTGAAACATCATAATATTTTACATTTTCATCAATTAAAAAAAATCTTTTTTCATTTTCATTAACAATATTTGGAATTTCAAAATTATCTGTTAGAATCCAATTTAAATCATGATATAATGAATAATTTTTTCTTTGGATTTTTCTATAAACATTTTTTTCAATATCATATTTTAAATTATATATTTCAGATAAATAATTCATAAAATTTGATATTGTCATTTCTTTTTTTTTCATTTTTCTTTTATATAAAGAAACTTTTCCTTTAAGTACAATATAATATTTTTCAATATCACAATTTTCAAAAAATATATTTTCTCCTTTATTATAATGTTCTAATAAAAGACAATTAATTACAGTATATAATAATCTAGAATTTCTTTCTTTTAAATCATTAAAAACTTCATTTTTTCCCATTGCTAAAAAATCTCCAATTGCTTTTATATTTTGTTTAGATCTTATTAAAGGATCTGTTTTAAAAAATGAATATAGTGATTCATAATCTAAATTTCGAACTATATATTCTCTTAATAAACTAATAAAAGGACATTCTTTTTTTATTATTGATGTTCTTCTACTTCTAAAATATGGTGTTTTTCCTTTTCCTCTTTGTGTGACTAAAGTTCTAATATTATATATAAATCTTGTTGTTGCTGTAGATACTTTATTTTCATTTATTTTTTTTTCTTCCATTTTAAAGTCTATTATTCATTATAATTAAAAAAATAAAACAATATTTTTAAAAAATGTTTAATTTATAATTATTAAATTAAATTCAGGATTTTCACAAATAATTTAAGGTTTAAAAAAATTAAATAAATTATACATTATTCGAAATCTTCTTTTTCATTCTTCACTTGCTCTATTCCATAATTAAACAAATCCTCCTCGTGATTTAAAGGAGTAGACCTTTTATTAATTAAAATATTATTATCATTAATATTATGATGATCATTCACATTATTATTATCATTAAAGTATCCACCTAATTTATATAAATCATTAACATCACCACTGTTTTTTTTATATTCATTAAAAATATAATAACCAATAATACCTTTAATTAATATTTCAATAAAAGCCATTATAATCATTAAAATTCTTAAACCTGAAGTATATTTCCATTCTTTTGTTGTTTGAGAACCTCCATAATAAGGTAACATAAAAATCATCCAAATAATATCTGCTATTATAACTACACATAATATTTGAAGAATTAATTTTCCAAATTTTATTTTATCTTTGTTGTAATATATAGAATAAAGGAAAACTATTCCATAACTGAAAAAAACATTAAAATCATATCTCATTAAACTTGATGTTATTGCTGATGCTATATATCCATATATTGAATATAAAATAACATTAGATTCAGACATTTATTGTAGATTTTTTTTTTTTAAAAAGTAATTAAATATATAAAATATATTTATGAATAAATATCAGTATAAAATATATAATACTTTTTTTACATTTCTACATTATTTATATACAAAGCAAAATTTATTTTTAGTAATTTGATGATTAGGAAATTTTAATACTTTTGCTTTATAAAGCATTTGATTTAAACTTTTTTCATCTTCATAATTATAATCAAAAACATTTTTTATAACTTTATTTATTTTTTTTTTTTCATCATTGGGATTGACAATAATTTTATTTAAATTTAATTTTTTTTCTAATTCAGTAGTTTCAAGAGAAATTAATTTAAATTCTTGATTTTGTCTTTTATGTTGTAATCTTCTTTCCCATAAAGTTTTAATTTCAAATTCTTTATCTAATCTATTATCTTCATATATTACTTCGTTAACAATATTCCACAAAATTTTTTTTCCAGAATTATCTAAAACTTTTTCAACTTTTTTTGCATTTTGTTTTAATAAATTCCTTTCATTTCCTTCATTTTCAATATAATTTTTTTTAATGTCGTCTTCTATTTCTTCTAAATTAATTTTTATTTTTTTCTTTTTTATATTTGGAGTTGATATTCTTTTAAAATATTTATTTACTTCTTTTCCTGTTTCAAATATTTTATTTTGAATTTTTGTTATATTTTTTACTGATTGAATGAATAATTTTTTTCTTGAAAGATTTTTTTTTTGATTAATTTTATTCTGATAAGAAGTTTTATTAAATTTTGGAATTGGAATTTTTTTTAAAAATTGAACTTTTTTTTCTGATTTTAATAATCCATTATAATTTGTTAAAAATAATTCTTGATCTGAAGAAAGTTTAGAAGATTCATCTACTGTTGTGTTTATTGTTGTTATTCTGTTTTTTGAAAATTTTCTCTTGAATTTAAATTTTTCTTTCATTGCACTTTTAGATTTTAAATTTATATAATCATTATTTTTTAAATTAGATTTTTTTCCTGAGGTACTGTCATTTTCCTCATTTAACGTATTATTTTCAGTTAAATTTTTATTTTTATTTAAATATAATTTTTTTTTATTATATATTTTAAAAGGTTGAAATGAATAATTTTTTGGAATATCTCTATAAAAGAATCCATATGGAATATCAGGAATAATATGTATAGGCTCTTTTTTTAAAGAACATTTTTTTTTTTGCTCATTCATTAAAATTTCTCCTTTTAATTTTGATAAAATTTCATATTTTTTTAATTGAATATTTATTTTATTAGTTTTTAGAAATAATTGTTTTTCCTTTTCTTTATTTATATTATCTAAAGAATCTTCACTATTATTTTCAGAATCAAAACCAAATATCTTAGATTTAGAGTCGGAATTTACTTCTGTTATATTTTTTTTAACTTCACTATAATTAGATTTACCTGTATTTTTTTTTGATTTTTGATTAGTTAAAAAACTACTTTCATTTTTATCAGAAAAATTTTCATTAAATTGAGCATTATATTTATCATTTATTCTGGTTAATCTTTTTATTTCTCTTCCTAATCTTTTAGATTTTTCAAATATTATTTTACTTAAATTTTCACCAATTTTTTCGTCTTTATTATATTTGATTGTCATATCATTATATGATGCATTCATTGAAGCTATTAAATTATTTAAAATTGCTCTTGAATTTCTTGAAACTTGAGTTAAATAAACTGCTCTATTAAGTGAATTATTTTTGTAATCAAAAGTAGTTTTATAATGTTGTTCTTTTCTTTTTTCTTGAAATGGTTTTTTTTCTCTTCTTTGAATTTTCATGATTTGTTTCAATTATTTTTAACAAAAAATAATAATTTTTTCAAAATTCTAATTTATTTTTTATATAATAAAATGCTATCATTATAAAATTCAATTATTTCAAAAAATAATATATTTAATATAATATATATGAACCTAAACAAAAGATTTATATAACAAATAAATGAAAACTGAAACAAAAAAAAAAAGTTCATTTTACGATTATTGTTTCCCTCAATTGGCATCTAAATTAGATTTATTTGGAGTAAAATTTAATCCAACATTATTTTCACAAGATAAAAATAAATCTTTAACAGGTGCTTTCCTAACATTTATTTTATTAATATTAGCTTTAACAAAGATCGGATTAACTATATATCATATAATAAAAAAAGATAAATTTACTTATAAACATGAAACTTTTGTTGATATTGATAATTATTTTAACATCTCTAAATTTTACATAGCAATTTGTGCAGATGATACTTTTTCTGTAATAAATAATTTAGTTACACATAATATTTCCCAAGAAAATTTTTCCTCATATTCAGAAGGAGAATATGTAGAAAGAAATGAAAATGGATATGAATGTCTAAACTATACTTTAGATAATTTTATATTAAAAGATAATGATATTGAAAGTGAACAAATTTATATATATTATATGTTTAAAGTAGAAAAAAATGATACAAATTCATTTTTTAATTTAAGATTTGATTTTCCTAAATATTACCCTTCAATATCAGATTATACTAATCCTTTAGGAAAAAGAATTGGGCATGCTTTTATAAATTCTGCTTATACAAAAGGGAAAACATTAAAAATTTATTTAGATAAATTACAAGTAAAACATCAAAATAGATATGGTTTTGGAATATTTAATGCTCCAATTCAAACAGAAAATTATTCTGTTGTTAATTCATATGAAGTTGAGGATAATTTAGGAATATTTGGTTATTATGGTTATAGTACTATAGAAATATTTTATACTGGTTGGATACAATCTTATACCTTTATTGGATATGATATTGAAGAAGAAATTAGTTCAATTGGTGGTTTTTTAAATGTTTGTTTTGTTTTATTAAGTTTTATTGGTGCTATCACTAATCATTTTTTTTTGGAAGCATCTATTAAAAAAAATTTAAAAAGTGATTTTAAAGCTGATTTCAAAAAAGAACACTCAGTTAATAAAAATATCGAAGGGAAAAATAATAGTAATAACAATTGTAATAGTCAATTTATTTCGAATTCAGGAAATAATCTTTTTGGAAATTCTACTTTAAATTCCGGATTTCCTAAATTAAATCAAAATATAGTAAATTCATTACATTTTCATCTTAATAATACTACTACTAATACAAATGTTAATGATAACAGTCATATTGAAACAAATGAAATAAATAATAATAAAGATTTTCCTTTTTTCCAAAAATCTCAATTAATTAATATTAAATCTTTTAACACTCAAGATAAAACTAATAATAATTCCAAAGATTTTGAAAAAAAAATAACTTTTCCTAATAATATTATTTATAATAAATTTGACAATGAATATAATATTAAAAAAGCTGATTCTGCTTTATCAAAATCTATTCATTTTACATCTAAAAGATTTATTGTTTCTGAAGTTACTCAATTTTTGAGAACTATGGATTATGGGATTATATATAATATTATTAAAGATGTTATTTTACTTGAATTTTTAACTTTAAGTCCTAGAAAAGCTAAAATTTTTTATCAATTACGAAATGCTCCATTTAATCTTTTTGAATTAGATGAACAATTAGCTAATTTATCTAATTCAAGTTCATCCTCAGAAAACAAATTATTAGATGAAAATTTTAAACTTGAATTATTTGAAAATTGCATTCTTAAAGATAATTAATAAATAATTGTTTTATTTTAAATTATAATAATAGAAATATAAAATATAATAAGAGTATTGAAGTTTTTATTTGGCATAGTAAAAATTTTTTGTTTTTTCAAATGATATATGATTTATGGATTTTTATTTTATCTTTTTGATTTTATAATTTTTTTTTATTTCGATTTCTTTTCCTTTTTAAAAAGTTTGATTATAACTTGTAATTTTAGTATTAATATTTTAAAATTATTATTTATTTTATTTTTAGGTAATTATTTTGTTTTTTTTTATTATTATAAAAAAAAATGTTTTTGGAAATTAAGAATATTTTTGTCAGAGATTTATCTATATTTTTTCCGTTATTATTATAACAATATCTTTTTTAATTTACCTTTTTATATTTATTAATTATTTCATTATGAAATGGATTTTAAAAATAAACTATTTTCATTATGTTTTCGCTGTTTTACTTTGATAATTTACAATTTTATTAATTATTATTTTTTCATTTTCGTCAATTGGTTCTTAATCAGATCTAAAGTTGTAACATATCTCATCAGAAATATTCTGGTAAGTTTTTTCAGATTCATTAATTCTTCTTTTATATTGAAAATCCACTTTTCCATTTACTTTTCTTTAATAATATTGAATTAATATTTAATTCAATATTATTTATTATTTATACCATTTGGAATTTTTTTTCTATTTAATTATATTTATTGAATCTTTAGGTTTCGTTTTATAAATAGAAAGAATTGAAGTTGTTCATAAAAATAAGGTTGAATGTTTTTAGTCTCATTATTATTATTAATAATATATCAATTAGAAATGTTATAGTTTCACTTTATGATTCTTTTTTAGTTTCAATTATGTTATATTGTTCAATTATATTAAGGTGATGACATTTTTTTTGAATGTTTATTTCTTTGATTATCCTTATTTTCTAAGATTCTTCTTTATTTCTTTTTTTTAATATTATTTTTATTGTCACTTTTTCTTTTGTTTTTTTTTTGTGTTCCTATATGTATTTTACTAAATTTTAATTCTCTTAATTTTTTAACTATAAAATAAATATTAATTGTATTATTATTATAATATTTATTTCAATTATTGAATCATTTATTTTTTCTGTTTGATTTTTAATGATATTTTTTAAGTTATTTTTTGATAAAAAGTGTTAAAATAAATTTTATTTTTTAAATTAAAATATGTCAAATCAACAATATGATACTAATAATGATATTGTTAGATATCAAGGGACTATTTCAGAATTTAATAATGAGAAAAATGATGAAGATAAAAAATATAATTGTATATATGCTTTTGATGAAGAATTAGCTGATACTTTAAATAATTATAGAAAAAAATTTAATAATAAAGATATAGTTTTAAGTAATCAGAAAGAAAATTATAACAGTGATAAAAGAGATTATTCAAATAATACTTTTGACATTGATTTTATTTGTAGTGAATCTTTTAGGAAAGAAAATGAAAATAAAGATTTTTTAGATAAACCTGTTTCACCTTTAAATATGAATAAAAATAATATAATTCATAATCATGTTCCAAATGGAATTTTTAAAAAGAAAATTATTACTAATGAACATAATAGTACAAATTTTGAATTAAGTTTAAATGATAATTCTAATTCAAGAAATAATAATTGTTTTGGGATTTATCAAAAAAATGTTAATTCAAAAACTGTAAGAAATAGTGTAGTAAAAGAAAATTTAGATGATTATAAAAATTTATCTGGGAATAAATTGGAAAATAAAATTGAAGATAAATTTGATTTAAATAAATTTAAAATTAATCCAATGGTTGAAAATCCAATAATTAAAAATCCTCAAACTGCGAAAAATAAAGTAAGAAACGTAGAAAAATTTATACTAAAAAATAATACTAATAATAACTTAAATAACACAAATAAATATAATATAAAAAAAGCAAATAATAAACTATTAGATTATAGTGATGAATATTTTGAAGAAGAAAAACAAAAAATAAATTTAGAATTAAATGATATAATTGATGATGATGAAGAAGAAGAAAGCCCTTTAACTTTAGATATCATTCAATCAATTAAACCAAGAAACCCAGTTCCTTATAATAAATCAAAAATAAATAAAAAGAAAAATAAAAGTGTAGAAAAAATAAATACGCATAATATACCTATAGCAAGAAATACTAATTTAATTGACAAAAAAAATAATAATTTAATAAATAATTTTAATAATAATAATAATTCTAACAATAATAATAAGAATGAAGTTAATTGTAATAATAATGAAAACAATTTAAATATAATTACAACTGTTGGAACTATTGAATTAGAAAATAATAGTAAAAAAATTTTAGAATATGAACGTTCACCTTATTCCAAAGGATTATTACAAAATAATTTAAAAGATAAAAATGAATATACAAAAAGTTCACCTTATATAAATTTAATTAATGATATTAAAATCAAAGAAAATGAAATACAAAAAAAAGGAAAAATTAAAAGAAGGAAAAGCACAGATTTACCTATAATTCAGAATTTGGAATCTATGAAAGATATTGTAATTAATGATTATATTAATAATAATGAAAATGAAGAGAAAAGTCAAATTTTAAGTAATAAATTTAAGTCAGAAAATATTAATGATGATTCTAGTGAAATTAATGAAGTTGAAAAGAAAAAATATAAAACTAATGAAGTAGATAATATTCAAACTAAAAATAAATATAATTTAAATCATAATGAAGGAGATATTGAATTACAATATTTAGAAAAATTATCTAAATTAAAAAAAGAAAACAATAAATTAATAGAAGACAATAAAATTTATATTCAAGAAATAGAAAAATTAAAAATTGATTTAGAAAATAAAAAAAAAGAAGAAATTAATTATAAAGCATCTTATGATACTATAATATTTGAATATGATGCTTTAAATAAAAAATTTGAAGAAATTAAAGAAAAATTTAAATTGAATGAAACTAATATAAAGGAAGTAGAAAAATTAAAAAATGAAAATGAAAATTATAAAAATAAAATAAATGAATTAAATGTAAAAGTGAATTCTTTAGAAAATACTATAAAAGATTTAGAAAATATAAATGAAAAAAATAAAACTGAAAATAGAGAAATAAAGAATTCTTTAGAGTTAATGAAAAATAATTATAATGAAGTAAAAACTCAATATGATGTTTTACTTATGAAAATAAATACCATAAATGAAGAAAATTATTCTTTAAAAAGAGAATTATTATTATATAAAAATTCAAATAATAATAATATAAATAGATTAAATGATTATGATAAAATAGAAAATAATAAAAATTTACAAATTAAAAATAATTTCTCAATGTTACAAAAAAATAAAAATAATAACTCAAAAGGCAAAATAATTAGATCATCATATGAAATAACAAGTGAAGATTATAATGATAATTCAATGTTAATTAAAAAAGATATAAGTTTTAATATACCAAATAATAATATAAATCCAATAATTAAGAATAATTCAAATTTGAATAAAAATAAACCAATAGAAACAATAACAAATAGTCATAGAAAATTTATTGGAATTAATCAAAATGATAGTAGTGGAGTTTCTTCATTATTAACAATAAATATTGATGCTCATAAAGATAATAACAATAGTAACATAATAAATAAAAAGAAAAAAATTGTTAGACAAAAATCTCTTCCTTCAGGAAATTTAAATAATTTTCCTTCTGAAGCAGAAATTATTAAAAATGAAGCAAAAATTAATAAAATTGAACAACAAATTATTGAATTTCAAAAAGAAAGAGATAAATATAATGATGAATTAAGTAAATTCCCAGAACATCCTAAACAACAAAGTTTAATTCATCAAAAAATAAATATAGAAAATATAATAAACAATTTAAATTTTCGAATAAATTCTTGTAAAAAAGAAGTGAGAGAAATTAAAAAAAATTTATATGGATAATTCACAAAAATAATAATTATTTAATTTTTTGTTGTTATAAATTAAAATAATTATAAATAAAAATTTAATTTTCTTTCATTTTTCAAAAAAATGAAAAAAATTTCATTAATTTAATTTTAAACAAATATTTTTATTAAATGATAATTTTACAATATCCATATTTTATTATTAATATATTTTAATTGTATAATTATCATTTTTCAATTCTCAAAGAAAAAAAGGGAAAAAAATAACTTTATTATAAATAAATAAAAATTAAGAAGATTTTCCTTAAAATCCAAAAATGAAAATTCTTTACAAAGTACAGTAAATGTATCAATAATTAATAATATTATATTAAAATCTAATATAACAATAATATCTAAACCAGAACAATTTTAATAATAGTTTAATTTCTCAAGAAGATTTAGATGATTTAGAAATAACTGTTTTTGAAATGCCCTTAATAATAAGAAATAACTATTTATAAAATATCAAAAACAAAAAACAAAATTTATGTTTTAAATGAAAAATTTCATATATTATATTTACCTTGTAAGAATTTAGATAATTATTTTAAAATAAAATAAAACAAATTTAATGATGAAAAATATAAAAAAAAGAAAATTAAATTAATAAAAAAATGGTTGTTTCTTTATATGTATGTCAAATACCAGAAAATGTAACAAAAGAAGATTTAATAAATGCTTTCAGAGAAGTTTCAGGTTATATTGATACAAGAATAAAAGTAATATCTGACAAAGCAAGAATAGCTTTTATTGATTTTGAAGATGAAAAAAATGCAAATTTTGCAAAAGAAACACTTCAAGGATTTAAATTTACAAAAGAAGATAAAGGAATTATAATAAAATTTTCAGAAAATTCAAGATTTAGTAAATTAAATAAATTTGATAGAAAAAATAATAATAAAAATAACAAAGAAAAAAATTATCGAGGAAGAAAAAGAATAAGATCTTTAAGTAAAGAAAGGACTAAAAATAATAATAATATAAATCAAAATGAAAAAATAAATAATCAAAATTTAAATAATAATAACAATGATATAAATAATCAATTAGAATCATTAGTAAATAACCCTTTAATTAAATTAATAGAACAATCAACTCAAAATTCAAATAATCAACTTTACCAAAATCAAACTCCTCAAAATCAATTATTAAAAAATTTAACATTATTAGCAAATGTTCAAAATACAAATTTCAATAATAACATTCAAAATAATAATTTAAATATAAATTCAGACCCTTTAGAAAATTTAATTTCAAAATATGAAAAAGAATTTTCTAATTTTGAACCTTTAAAAAATAAAGCAACAAATATAGTTTATGTTGAAGGAATTCCAATTGATGCTAAAGAAAGAGAAGTTGCTCATATTTTTAGACCTTTTCCTGGTTACAGAAGTTTAAGATTAATTGAAAAAGAAAAAAATGGAGAAAATACTATTTTGTGTTTTGCTGATTTTGAAAATGTTATTCAAAGTACTATTTGTATTAATACTTTACAAGGTTATAGATTTGATAAAAATGATTTAGTTGGTTTACATTGTTCTTATGGGATTAGTAAAAATAAAAAGATTTAGATTATTTCTTTTTTTCTGAATTTCTTTGATTAAAAAATTTGATTTGTTATGTTTTATAATAATAATATTATGTTATTTATCTAATTTTATATTATTAAATTGAAAGCAAAATCAATGAGAGATTTTATTTCTTTATTTAATTTAAATTAAATAAATTTAATATAAGAAAATACCTTGATTTGTTTTACAAAAAAACAATCAAATATTATTGAAATAAATAAAAAAAAATAAAAATATAAAACAAGATTAATGAATAAAAGATTAATAACAATAAATATTAGATAAAATTTTTTTTAAATAATAATAATAAATCTTATTTACTAAAATATATTTTATTTAATATCATATTACTATATTTCTATTTTATTTATTATTATTTTTTAATTTTTTAATATACACTTTTTCATCATTAAATAATAATAATTATAATATTATTAGTAATATCTAAAAATATCATTGAAAAATTATTGTCATAAGTCCATTGATAATCTGTTTTTTATTCCTTAATTTTCTTAAATTTTATCTTATTTTTTAGGATTTCACATTTTTTATCATAATAATTTCATTTTAAAATCAATTAATTATAAATTTAAATATAAATTAATAAATCATTTTTTATTTAATTATATAAATGGATCAAATAATCCAAGCTCAAAAAAGTTTTGCAAAGGATTTAAAAGATGCAATAGAATCTAAAGAAAGGAATGATGCAATATTAAATATAACAAATGCATCAAAACATCTTTTAATTTTGCAAAAAGAAATCGATGATGCTATTGCCAAAAATATAGAAATAAAAATCTCAATAATAACTGAAGAAATAGTAAACTATTTAACTGATTTTAAAAATAGAAGAGGATTAAGATTTGAAATCAGTTTTTCATTAAATAAATTATTTGATGTTTTATTAAGTGTTCCTTATTTTAAATATATATGTAATTTAGAGGAAAAACAAATAATTTTCTTTATTAATGCAATGATAAAATTAATAGAAAATTTAAGAGGAGTTTTAATATATCAATTAATAATAAGAAAAGCACATTTATATATGTCTTTTACGTTCCAAAACCATAAAAATTTACGAAAAATATTAAATGAATTAATGAAAGGTTATTATATACCCCATTCAAATCAATTTAGAACATTTAATGAAAGATTAAAAAATAGTAATATAATACCTTTAGTATCAAGTGATAACTCACAAGAAAAAGAAGAAGGAATAACTCAATTGATTGAATTAATTTCTAGAGCTTCTTTTTCAGAACAATTTGAATTATTATATATTAGTGGACCAGATGTTTTGATAAACTTATTAAAAGACCCAAGTGAAGAATATAGAAATGCATATTTAAAGTTTGGTAATTTATTATGTACTTTATGTTATTGTAATAGATTTATTATACAAGCTTATCCTGTTGTATCAGAAATACCTTCAAGTCAAAATGAAGATGAAAATTCACATAAAGTTAAGGAAAAAATTCCAAATAATGTTACTTTTATTTTTAACGATAAATTAGTTAAAGAAGATAAAGAATTAGAATTTCTTCATAATAAACCATATGAATTAACTTTTCAAAAAGAAATTTTAGAATTAAATGAAAAAATAATTGAGGTATGTTTACTATATATAAATACAGTAATTAAATTTGAAAAAATATTCCCTTTACAATATATATGTTATTTAATATTAAGAAGAATATATTTTAATTTCCCATCGTATAAACCAGAAATAGGAGATAATATAGTTTTAGTATTATCAAATTTATGTAAATTCACAGGTCAATTAGAATGGAACAAAAGTGTTGAATCAAGACAATTTGCATATTATTTATTAGCAAATGATAAAGATTTAGGAAAAAAAATTAAAAGTGCCACTGCAATTTCACCTTCTGATGTTAGATATGAAAATTTTATTTTAAAAAAAACTAATCTAACAATTGGGTTTAGTACTTTAGCTTCTATTGAAGCTGGGAAAAAAATTGAAAAAAAAATAGAAGTTTTAGATGAACAAAGTTTAGTTTATGTTTCTATGGGATTAGATGATAATGATGCTAATAATATTGCAATTAGGTTATATAAATATGATAGTGATTTAAATAAGTGGAATCAAGTTTATCAAAATGATGATTTAAAATTTGAAAATGGGATGAGAAAATTAGTTTTATATTCTAAAGAACCTTCTTTATATAAAATTATTTTTGATAATAGAAGTTCTTGGATTAGTAAAAAAACTCTATTTTATAGATTTGTTTTTCTTAAACCTATTATTAGTAATAAATAATAATAAATGGGTTTTTAAATGACCATTATTTAAATTAATATTTAAAAAAATATTTTTGATACTTTTTAATATAATATAAAATTAATTATCCATGTATTTCTTTTAATATTTCATCAATTTCATTTTCCATATTTTCATAATCTTTTTCATTATAAATAACATAATCAGAACCTTCTTCAAATTGTTTCAAAGTCATTTGATTTTGTAAAATATTTTTTGCAGTTTCTTCACTGCAATTATCTCTTTTAATAATTCTATCAATTAATATATTTTCATCTTTAACACAAATACAAATTATTGCTTGACATAAGGTAACAAAAATTTTAAATCTTAATAAAATAGCATTTTCAACAAAAACATATTTATTATTTTTAATAAATTTTTCTTGAAAAACAATATTGGCAAATGACATAAAAACTCTTGGATGAGTTATCATCTCTAATTGTTTTCTTTTTTTTGGATCTTCAAAAATTAGTTTTTTAATTGTTTGTTTGTCTAAAGTTCTCAAATTATTTTCATATTTCATTACAGAATTTCCAAAAACTTTTTCAATTTGATCTAACACTTCCTTTCTTGATAAAACTTCTCTATTAATTTCATCAATATTAATAATTGTAGCATTATATTTTTTTTTTAAATATTCTGTCACTGTTGATTTCCCTGAAGCAATTTGTCCAGTAATTCCAATTAAAGATAATTTTGATGTTAAATATTTATATATTATATATATTATTGCTGATTGAATTATTATTGTTAATATACTGAAATCAAAAAGGAAATATATTATCACAAAGTTTATTATGAAAATAAATAGCGATAAAATTTTTTGGTATTTTTTTTGAATAGAAAAATTTCTTTGATTTTTTCTTTTAAATATTCTAGTTAAAAAAAATTCTAAAATTAAAACTGATATAATTACAAAATTATAATGTACAAATAAGAAATATTCAATCATTTATGAATTTAAAATATTTAAATAGAATGAAATTATTTATTAATTAACTATTTAATTAATATATTTATAATAAAATATGATTTATAATTCGAATCTTGCTCTTCAAAATAAAAAACTTTAACAGCATCCTTTCTTAACATCATTCTCTTTATTATTATTTAAATTAATTTTTCCTTTATTTCTTTCATTCATTTCATTTATTTTTCTTTGATTATATTCCTCTTGCATTTTCTTATCTTCAGCTAAATAATCATAATTAGGATCTAAGCATTTTTTTGCAATATCAGTAAAAAGAGAATTAATTCCTCTATTAGACAAAGCTGAAGTAGATTTAAAAATCGCATTTATTTCTTTTGCAAATAATTTTCCTTCCTTATCAGAAACTTGTTCATTTTCATATAAATCAGATTTATTTCCTACTATAGCTAAAATAAGATCTGAAATTGAATTATCCATTATTTCTTTATACCAATAATTTTTTAAAGTCTCAAATGAAGGTTTATTGGTTATATCATACACTAATATTATAACTTTTGCATCTTTATAAAAAATTTTTGCTAAAGATTTAAATTTTTCTTGGCCTGCTGTGTCCCAAATATCAAATTTAATTGATGTGTTTTCATTTAAATTTATTGTTTTTGTTAAAAACTGAGCACTTGATGAAGTTAACGTTTGAGGATCAAATGTGTTGGTTGTATAACGAGATATTATACTTGTTTTTCCTACTCCTGATTCTCCGATCAAAACAACTTTCACTGTTTCCATTATTATTTTATTTTATATATTTTTTCTTTATTGTTCTAATGTTTTATTATATATTTTTATTTAAATATTTAAATGTTTTTTCCTAATCTATTTTTAATAAATTTAATTGTGTATTAACTTTTTTTATTTTGGATTATTGGTGTCAGATAATCGGAATGAATAAAATATGAATTAAATGAATAATACTTTTTTTAAAAACTCTTTTAGAATTTTGGAGCAATATTCTGAGTTTGAATGACTTTTATTTTTTGACAATTTATTATTTTTACTGGCTTTGGAATCATTTTTCTTTAGATATATTTAAACTTGACTTATTTAAACATTTCTACTTTAGATTTGCCTATTTAAGATAGTGAATTTAAATAATTTAAATTGTTCTATTCTAGGATTTGGAGCTTTCTACTCTTTGAATGAATTTTTCAATTTCTGAAAAAAATATTTTAACTAATTTAATGCTTTCTGTGATCATGTTATTTATTAAACAAATGAATCAACTCTTTGAAGAGGTTATTTTTTAATAACTAAATAAATATTCTTTCCATTGATTTTATAATATTGTTATCATCATCTTAAATAAAAATAAATTCATCATCATAACCACTAATTCAATTTATAAATACTACAATTGAAAAAAAGAAAATATTTGTAATCTCCAATTCATATATTATAAAATAGCATCTGATTCCTTTAAATTTTAAAACAAAGAAAAAAACTTATATGATTTTCCCATTTTTAAAAAGTGAAATTTTGATTGTGCTCCTTTTAAGTGGATTATTGTAAAATTTTATAACCATCATTCAATATTATCTTTTACTATTTTATGACTTAATATTTATTATTTTTATTATAATGTCCATCATTATGTGACTAATTTTATAATTAGTTTTTAAAAAATAATTATAGTTCATAATTTCATATTTACAATAAATTTACAATATTTAAAATGAGTAATTTATATCGAAAATTTGAACCAAAAATTTTTTTATTATTAAAAGAGAAAAAGATTTTAAAATAAATTCAATAATTTGAAAATTTTTGAAATAATATAATTAGACAATTTTCAAAAAATAAATAATATATTTTCATGATTTTATACAAAAAATATTTTATTATACTTAAATTATTTTTCTAAAAATTCAATTTCTCCTTTAATGAAACTCAATAATTTTAATTTTTCTGTTGAATTTTCTTGTAATAAAACTTCTTTGTAATTAGAATATAAATTATCAATTTCTTTTTCATTTACTTTTTTAACTGAAGACATATTAAAATTATCTGAAAAAATAAAATTATTATTTTTAACTTTCATAATTGGTTTACATACAAAATCAAAAATAGTTAGTGAATCAATATCAAAGATTAATTTTTTTAATAATTGTGATTCTTGTACAGTAGATATATAAGTTATAATATCCATATAATAATAAATTACTTTTTCTGCTTTTTTTAATAATTTATATTTTTTAGAGTTACTATGACAATAAAAACAAAAAATATTTACAATTATTTCACCTATTGTTAATTTGATTAATTGATTTTTTGAATTATTAATTTTAATTTGTGTTGAATAATATTCTTTTAATGTTTTATTTTTTATCATTTTTCTCCTAGAGTTCAAATCACTTTCATTAAAATTTATAATATCTTTTTCATTTATTTTCTTTTTAAATTTAAAATATTTAATTTTCGGAATGAAGATATTATTTCTTTTTGAATCCATATTATTATTTTTACTTATATTAACTAAACTATTATTACTTGTTTTTTGAATATTATTATTTTGTATTTTCTGGATTGAAATTTTATTTTCATTTATATTTTGGGAATCTATATTATTTACTTGATTATGTTTTAATCTTTCATTTGAACTTTTATAATCATTATAATCTTGAAAATTAAATTTATTAATTAAATATTGAATATTATAAAAATTATTTCCTTTAAATTTCAACATTTTATGAATTAATATTTGATCTATAACTTTTCTTTCTATTAAATTTGCCAAAACAATATTACAAACAAAAAAAAAACTTAATAAACCAGATAAACTTGCTACAAATTCAGGTATTTTTTGATATCTTCTTTTTAATGTAGTAATTTTTTGACTTGCCCTTAATTCAAAAGATAAAATTTCATCATCTATTAATTCAATTATTTCATTATTTTTATATGAATTAATTCTAAAAGAATCTTCTACTTTATCTAATACACAATCATAATTTTTCTTTTCATTTTTAAAAAAAAAAGTTTGATCATCTTTAAATTCAACACTTGATAAAAAAACAAGTGATTTTCTAATAAATTGAATATCAATATTTTTATAAATATAATTCATATATGAAGGTAAGGGATTATATTTATTTTCATAATCAATTCCAATATCTCTAAAAAAAATAGACATTAATATAGGATTTGATTTTAAAAATTCATTTACTTCATTTATATTATTTTTAGCATAATTACTTAATTTCATAGAAATAATAATAAATTTATAATAATAATCAGTATATAAACCATCTAAAGAGTAATTTTTAATTGGTTTTAATATTGGACAATATAAATCTTCTAATTGATTATTAATAAATTCATCTTTTAATTGTCTTGGAAAATCTGAGACTTCACATAATTTAAATTCCATTTTTTGTTCATAAACTTCATCTTCTCCTATCCATTCAATTAATGACACTGAATAATTAAAATAATTAATTGTTTTTGGAATTGCTGAATTTTCATTCTCATTTATTAATAAAGGACCAAAGGCAAAATTAAAATTTGATTTTGTTAAATTAACAAAAGGACCAAAACTTACTATTTTATTTGAAAAAGTAAAATTAATATCTTTTCTTTTTATAAAAGGTATTGCCATATATATAATATATATAATTGCTATTATTATATATAAAATAGTAAAAAAACCTCCTACTAAAGATTTATATTCTCTTTCTTGTTCTATTCTAAAAGAAATAAATGTTCCTAATAAATCTATTTTCTTAATGATATTCTTTAGTTTTTTATTAAAATTACCCATTTATTAATATATTCTTTTTTTAGTTTAAAATAAATAATATTAAATTATAATAACTAAATAATAAATAATTTTTTCTTAAAAAACATATTCTTATCTAAATATTTATATATAAATATTATAATTATTTGATAGAAAAACATTGAAAAATTCATATCATTAATTTTTATTTTTTTTTATCTTTTATAATTTCATCTCTAATTAAATTATCATCAGATGAAAAAAAAGATTCATTTCTTCCCTTTTCACTATTTAAGTGATTTTTTCCAATATCTGAAATATTATCATCAATAAATTTTTTTATTTTGGCATTTTTCTTTACTATATATGAATGATGTTCTGGATGTTTTATATTATTATTAAATGGATTATTTATTTTATTAGAATTTATTTTTCCTTTTAAATTAGGAATATTATTTTGTAAATTTATTTTTATATTTTCAAATTGAATATTAGATCTATTTTTTCTATTTGAACATGTTAAATTATTAACATGGAGATTATTAAGAGGTGATAATATTGAATTTTTATTTAAAGATTTATTAATTGAAAATATAGAATTTTTTGCAGAATTATTAATTTTATTTCTACTTTCATTATGAATATCTTTTTTACTATTTGTATCTTTTTGCTCATATTCATATTCTTCTTCTTCAAATTTTTTAATTGAATTATTTTGAAATTTACTTTTACTACTTTTATTGTAATAATTATCAAATTTATCATCACTAAATTCTTTAAATTTAGGAGTAACCAAATTTAATTTTTCATTTTCTTCATTATTTAAATTAAAATTTATATCATTATTAGATAATATTTTTTCTATATTTAATGACTCATGTCTTAAATAATGTTCTTTATTTGAATTCATTTTTAAATATTGTTTTTTATTATCTATTCTTCTTGATGGAATTCTTTCTGAATTAGGGATAAAATTAATATATGATTTTTTATTCTTAACACTATCTCTTTTTAAATTTATAATATTTAAATTTTTTTCATCAGTCATATTTATTTTTTCATGATTAAATTCATAATTTTCATCAGTTTCATATTCTTCATCTTTTTTATTCTTAATTAATAATTTTTGAAGATAATTATCATCATTACTTGAAAAGGATTCATCATTTTTAGTATTCATATTTGACACATTTTTATTTTCTTCATTATAATCTTCTTCTTTTTTATATTTTTTATCAGTCGATTTTTTAATATTATAATCATTTAATAATTCTTTATCATATATTAATTTTACTTCTTTCTCTAATAATTTAGTTCTCTTTTTTTCTGGTAATATTTCACTTTGTAATAAATTTTTTCCATTTTTACTCTCATTTTTAATTATTTCATAATTATTTTCATTATCAATTGGAATTTTTAATCTAATATTTTTAGCTATATTTTCTTTTCCTTTTTTTTGAATATTTTCAGTTAAAAAGAAATGATTATTTTGATTATTATTTCTTGAAATATTATTATACATTTTATTATTATTTCTTTCTGAATATGCTTTTATATTAAAATGGTTATTTTTTTTATTTTTTTCTAATTTCTTTTTCATTTTTTCTAAAGACATACTTTGTATTAATATTATTTTATCTCTTTTTTGCTTTTCTTTTTTTTCTTTTTCTTCTAATTTTTGCCTTGCTCTTTTAATTAAAATTTCTTCTAATTTTTTCTTTTTTTCTATTTCTTGTCTTCTTTTTAATTCTTGATTAAATTTTTCTAATGGAACTAAATAATTTTGAAAATCTCTTTCCGTAATTTCAGTTTTTTCTTTTTCTTTATTTAATAAATTTAATAATTTTGTTTTTTCAATTGTTTTTTTTTCTATTTCTTCTTCTTTATTTGAAATATAATTTTCATATTTTTTCATTTCAAAATCTGAAAAATTTAAAATTACTCCTAATTTTTTTTTTACATTTTCTTTTTCAATTAGTAAATCCTTATTTACAATTCCAAAAATTTCTTTGTCAAAATTATCATCAATATTATAATTATTTTTTGCATTATTTTGTAAATCTGATAATTTTTTATTTAAATCTTCAATTTTTGATTTATTTTTAACAACTTTTTCTTTATTTCTTTTTATCATCTTATTCAATTTTTCATTTTCTAATTTAAAATTTTGAAAATTAATTTCAAAAGTATTAATCCACATTTCTTTAATTTGAGGATTTTTTTCATTACTTGATAAAATATTTTCATTAACTCTATTTAATGTTTTTAAATGTTTAATTTTTTTTTCATAATATTCAATATCATCTAATATTGATTCTTTTTCATCTATTATATTATAATCTTTTTCAGTAACATTTTGCATTCTATTTCTAATATTTTTATAATCTTCTTTATATTTACTAGCAATGATTTCTATTTTATTTAAATGTTCTTCATTGAATAGACTATCATAATTATTATTTTTTTTATTATTTATTGATTTTAAAATTATATTTAATTGTTCTAGATAAAATTTCAATTTTAAATTTTGTTCTGTTATATCTTTTTTTTCTGTTAATTCTAAAGATATTACTTTCTCAATTTCAGGTTTTAAATTTAAATAACTCACTTCTGTCATATTATAATTTATATTTTTATCATTTTTATCATTTTTATCTTCATTTTGAATTTCTTTAAAATTATTATTAATTTGAGTATCATTTATATTTTGACTTTTATTTTCTGAATTATTATTCATTGATTCTTCGATATAATTTTTATTAGTGTTTAAATTAATTTTTTGTGATTTATTCATTACATTAATATTTGATTTAAACAAATTAAATTTGGATTCATTTGTATTATTTATATTTTTATTTTGAATATTTTTATTAATTTGATTAATATTTTTATTAATGGTCTCTTTTTTTGTGCTTACATTATTTATTACATTATTTTGTTCATTTGATTGATTATATGAGTTAATTTCATTTTTAGTATTTAATGTATTAATATTATTATCATCATTATTATAACTCATTTTTTTTTGGTTCTCATTATTAATATTCATAACATTATTATTTGATTCTGGATTTTTAACTTGGTTTTTTATAACATTAGAATTAAAATAAGTATTATTAGATTTATTTATAGAATGACTTAAATTAAAAAAGATTTTTTTTTTCTTTTTTTTATTTTTTAAATTTTCTTTTATTTTCTTATCCTCTTTTTTCTTTTTATTTATTTCAATAATTTTATTTGATTCTTCTGAATCATCACTTAATAAACCTTTAAAAATATCTTTAGATAGTGGTTTTATATTATTTTGAATATTAATATCATTATTTAATTGATTATTTTTAACTTCTTTATCATTATCATCATCTGATTCACTCATTAATAATTCCTCAAAATCATCCATTTTAATTGATATTTTTAAAAATATTAATAATAATTTATTTATCGTTTTTTTAACAATAAAAAATATATATATTATAATTCTTATTTAAAATACAAATTATTTTTACTTATCAATACTTTTTATTTTCATATATTTATATTATTTTACTTAATAAACATAATTTACTATTATTAAATATATATATAAAAGGATTAAACAAATAATTTTAATAAAAATAATAATTTATTTTAAAAATCTTTTTTACTTCTACTGAAAAACAAGGAAATTTAAGTAAAAAATATGTTTTTAAAAGAATAAATAGAACAAAAAGAAATTCCAAAATATCAAATAAAAAAGTAAAAATCAAAAGAAATAATCAAATAAATAATAGTATTTTAAAAATAAGACAAGAAAAACTAACTTCCTTATTAAAATTCTATTTATTTTAGTATTATCAAATTCTCTTTTACTAATACCTAAAATTTTAATATAATATTCATTTCTTTCATAAAAACATTTTTATACTATAAAAATTTTTTAAAACTTTATAAAAATAATATTACTCTTTTTCTTTAATTTTTTCCTATTTTATATTTATCATCCACTAAATATTTACATAGAATAAAAAAAAAAAAAAAATAAAAATTAAATTAATAAAAATAAAAAAACCAATAACTTAAAAAAATAACCTCAAAAAAAAAAATAAATGTCAAAACCCTTTGTGTTTACCCAAGGTCCAAAATTACTTCAAAAGCAAAATCCTCTTCCTTCCTTAAACACTCGTTACTCTCCAGTAATATTATCTAAAAATCAAAAATCCTTTACAGCAGTAAACCCAGTAAAACCATATCGTAGATTTCCAAAAGGAATGATAGCAGATACGGGAATAAATCCAGAGCAAAGTTTCATAGATTTTGCAAATAAAGACATAAAAAAGCCATTAAATAGACCAGATCTTCGATTAGAAAGTGAAAAATATGTTCCATCACATCCTTTAAAATGGAGTGTTAATTGTACTTATCGTTGTAATGATGAAAAATTAGTTCCTAAATATTCTTATTTTAAAAATTATAATTTTTCAAAAAGAAATGAAGATGATGTTATTAAATATAAAAATTTTTTTTTAGAAACTGATCATATTAGTATTAGACCAAGAGTTATTAAAAGTTATGATAAGAATTCTTTTCTTAATTTAAAAAGTAAATATGGTCCTTTTTCAGAAAGTAAAGATTGTTGGATTCCTAGATCATATAAAAATGGAACTGTTGCAAATTTAAATTCTGTTCCTTATAATATTATTAATAATTTAGATGATAATATTTCTGGAAAAAGAGGAAATGAATTACTTGATAAAACTCTTAATAATAGAAAAAAAGGAATTGCTGAATTTGAAGATATTAAAAATCCAAGTAATCCTAAATTTAATAAAGAATTCCAAGATTTAATTAATGAAAATAATAAAATTTTTTATAATATTAAAGGTGCTTTTAGTGATTTATATGATGCTGCTGCTAAAAATGGAAATATTTATTTACCTTTTAGAAGACAAAAAATTTAAAATTGTTTTTTTAATTTTTTTAATTTTTTTTTATTTTTTTGTTACTTTATTATTTTTCATTAAATGTATAAAACTTCATTTTGTATTTAATTATTTATAGTAATATATATTAATTAAGAATATTTATGTAATACTTTTATTAATATTATTCATATTTAATTTGTTTTATTTTTACAAAACAATTAATTGTAAAACATAATATGAGTCACAATATTCTTGAGGAAAATAATTTCTCAGTTAAAAATCAAATTAATTCAATTTCCAATAAAAATCCAATTATAAATGAGCGTTTTATTCTTATAAATAAATTATGTCTAACAAGTCGTTTTTCTGATATTTATCTTTCAAAAGACAATTTAACAAATGAAATAGTTATTTTAAAAATTCTCAAAGACGAATATAATACTTTTATAAATAATAAAAGCTCTAAAATAATAAATGAAGGGAAAATAATATCTCAATTTAAACATAAAAATATTGTTTCATTAATAGATAATCAATTTAAAGGAATAAAAAAATTTCCTTCTAAAAAGAGTAAAAAAATAATTAAAAAAGAAATAATATTTATACCAATGGAATTTATTCCAAATGGAGATTTAATTTCTTATTTAAAAAAATCTCAAAATGGATTTCGTGAAGATATATCAATTTATTTATTTAAACAAATAATAGAAGGAATAAATTATTTACATAATTTAAATTATTGTCATAGAGATATTAAATTAGATAATATTTTATTAGACAAAAATTATAATATTAAAATAATTGATTTTGAATATTGTGAAAAATATAAAAATGAAAATAATGAAAGAATAAAAATGAATCAAAAAGTTGGAACAAATTCTTATATGGCACCAGAAATGCATTTTTTAAATAATGAAAATTTTTTTTATTATGGAGATAAAGTTGATATTTTCTCATGTGGAATAGTATTAATTTGTTTATTAACTGGAAAATTATTTTTTGAAATTTCCTCTTTATCAGATTATTATTTTAGAATGTTTATAAATGAACCAAATAAATTTTTCAATGAATTAAATCTAAATAATGAAGATTTAATTTATTTAATTAAACAATTAATTGATATAAATCCAAAAAATCGAATTTGTACAAATGATATTCTCGAATTTAATATTTTCAAAAATATAAATTTAACTAATGATGATGTCAAAAAATATTTTGAGAATTTAAGTTTTGAGAAAAATGAATTAAAAAAAAATGATGTCGATTTAGATTTTATAAATAATAAATCAATAAATTTAAGATGTTAATTTATTAATAATTGACAAAAAATAAAATTTTAGGTAGTTGTAAAAATGTTTTATAAATAATATTAATAAATAATATAAATAAATAAATATATAAAAATAATTTTTTTGTTATTTATTTTTAAATCTTATTGTTTAAGATTTAATATTGTATTTTTAAGTAATTTTAATTCTTTTAATAAAATTTCCCTTTCTTTTTCTTTTTCCTTAATTGGAATTGATAAATTATCTAATTGATTTTCATTTTGATTGTATCTTAATTTAATTTCTTGTAGA
>JAEEGK010003592.1_pt1 | contig 38548 bp, 32 predicted proteins | sample 8958771 | NCBI WGS metagenome assembly JAEEGK01 (sample SAMN16246547, study PRJNA631951) | gut metagenome | biome: gut microbiome; feature: rumen; material: SC-attached | host: Bos | place: Iran: Karaj | collected 2018-10
TGAGAAGAAGATAGCGGCAGTAGAACCTGTGTGAGTATTAACCTCTGTTACGGCGCTCTCCATGAATCCACGTCTGTTTAAAAGTCCTGTGAGCGGATCGGTTGAGGATACGAAACTAAGTACCTGGTTTTTATCTTTTAACTCTTTAAGAGTGTTGTATAATTGCCTCTTGGTTTCATTCTCCAACTGGCTAATCTGCATATATGCTTTTGCAGTACTTATCTGAAGAGCAGTACTGTATAACATACCAATGGAAGCAGCATCTATCTCACAAAGCATTATTCCGTATTGATAAGCCTTAGCAAACAGCATGAATGCTACATAGGTATGTTTTCCCGAATCGGGATATAAAGATACGAAACCTTCTTTTTTGGTAACGATAGGTCTTTTATCCTTATCATATACATTAACGGTTCCATCCACATATTTTGCTACGAGTTCCAATTTATCCGGACATATAAAAGTCTCTTTTTTATCGAATTTGAGTGGAGTATCAAGGAAGTAGATATATGCGGATTTAGCACCTTGATTGACGACATTTTCTATGGCAAGTCGATTAAAAGCATTTTCATCATCGACTTTTTCAATCATATATTGGATAGTTACAGGAGCTGCCCAGCTCTTGTTAAGGAGCATAAGAATCCTGTCTTCACTGCTTCTCATTGTATAAGAAGAAATATATGTATCCGTTATCTCGAGAACTTTGCTAAGTTGGAGAAGAATGTCTTTATCATCTATTTTCTTCATGAAGACTTGCATAACCTGATGGAAAGAACGAAGGAAACCGGAATAATCCAGTATTTCGCCACCGTCTTTGCTGCAGAGATTCTGAACTTGAAGCAGAGTCAACTCTAATAGTTCTTTGTCTTCGTAATGCTCTCTTTTTTCATATAAGGAAAGAAGGAGACTAATCAGAGATTTGAAGTATACTTTTCCTTTTTCTTTTGACGATTCTGATGCAATGCTTAGATATGATCCTGAAGCGGCTAATGAGATAGCATCTTCTATTAATTCTGTATCTTCACTACTGTTAATCTTATTAAGATAATCAGTTAGAGACCAAGTGTCGCTGGCATGCTGCGCTTTACAACCGCAGGATTGTCTTTGCAAGAACTTAGCAGGGAGTTTCATCTTAACAGGTTCAGGGTTCTTACATAAAGACACTGCACACTTAAGGGCACGATATCCCATATCAAGTCCGTCCTGGTTAGCGGTTGTAAGAGGCGGATCCATTCGCTGTGCGAATTCTACGTCATCGTAACCTGTTACAGCGATTGTTCTACCGGGAATAAATCCACGCTTACGACATACTCTGTATACGCTGACAGCCATCTCGTCATTGGCTGCAACTATAGCTTCAACATCGGGATTATGGTCAAGGAGTGCTTCAACTAGATCATCAACTTCGGATGAGTAATCGCCGTATTCAACCATTTCATCAGTAACCGTTAGGTTATGATTTTTCATCGCATCACGATATGCGCGTTCTCTCTCGTTAGAGTCGGTATTATTCTTAGGACCGCTTAAGTAGAGAACTTTTTTATAACCGTGATCGGTTAATAAGTGCTCGACAATAGTCATCATACTGCCGTAGTTGTCACTTATGATGAAACTGTCGACAGACTTTTCATCGTATTCTTCGAGGATAACCAAAGGCACACTTCTAAACTTGGCAGCAAAAGCCTCTCTGTCGTCCTGATCTAAATATATGCATAGAGTACCGTAGGATATAATGATAGCATCAAGTCCTGCAATCAATGAATAATCATATAATGAATTGTATTGGTAATTGTAGGCAGACAAATCGTTTTCATCAACGTTCCAGAATTCGATGGCGCTACCCTGCGCACCAACAAAAAACGTGATGTTGACGTTCTCACTTTTCGCAGCTTCACAGATACCGCGAATCAGCTCGGTAGGATGTTGAGTATTAACATTACCGATCATTACGCCTATATGAAATATCTTATCTTCAGACATATAAAAAACACCCCTAATACATATACAAGTATTTTACCATTTATATAAGATGAATAAAATAATATCTAACTGGATTTTCTTGACGCAAATAAGCAAAAAATTGTTGACAAGAGAAAAAAAAATAATTATTATGATTTCACATACGTTAAATGCGATGAAGGAATTATGTGTCGTTTGGAAGTTACAGAGAGCCGGTGGTTGCTGTGAACCGGTACGAAAGAACGAAGTGCAGTCTCACTCCTGAGCAGAACTCTCGAAAGTCTTTTTAGAAAATAAAGAGTTCCGGAAAGCTCCGTTACCAAGGCTAGAGATATGATAGTATCTTACTGAGTGACTTATTTAAGTAATATGGGTGGTACCGCGGAAGAGATTTCGTCCCTAGGATTCAAAATGATATCCTAGGTTTTTTTTATGTTTAAATACATAATTTTATAAAAGAAAGGAAACAAACATGAACAAGATTTTCATTGCTGATTCTACAATCGAGACAAGCTCAATTAACAATGCTTTTTCCATGAGTTTCAAGGAGAAGATGGAAGTTGCCAAGAGACTTGAAAAGATTAAGGTTAACGTTATCGAGATGCCAAAGGCTATCGAGAAGACAGATGCACTGTTAATCAAGTCACTATCTTCTATGATCAAGGATAGCGTAATATCAGTGGCAGCAGGTCCTGATAAGGCAGAGATTGATGCGGCAGCAGAGGCTATTAAGAGTGCAGCTAAGGGAAGAATCAGAATCGTTGTTCCTGTTTCTCCTGTACAAATGGAATACATTCTCAAGGCTAAGCCCAAGGCAGTACTTGAGAAAATACCCGAGACAATAGCATATGCGAAGACACTTTGCCAAGACGTAGAAGTATCTTGCATCGATACATCAAGAAGCGAGAAAGAATTCGTAGCTTCTTTTGTTAAGAGTGTTATTGAAAAAGGAGCCACAGTAATTGATTTTTGCGACACAGCAGGAACATGGCTTCCCGAAGAGACAAGCGAATTCATTTCTTATATAAAAGGAAATGTTGAAGGAATCGATAAGGTAACTATTTCCGTAACATGTGCTGATGAGATTCGTCTTGGTAATGCTAATTCTATAGCAGCAATTAAGGCAGGTGCTACACAGGTTAAGACAACACTTGTTGGAAAATCAGCTCCCAAGATTGGACATTTTGTTAATCTTATCTCCGAAAAAGGTGAAGCAATCCAGGTATCAATCGATATCCCCAGAGCAGAGTTTAACAAGACTCTTCGCCAGATGACATGGATTGAGGGCGAGAACCAGGGCATCAAGATTACCTTCGAAGAAGAGGAAAAGGAAAAAGTTGATGACTTAAACCTCGACGAGACAGCAGATATTTCCAAGGTTATCAAGGCTATCAAAAAACTCGGATACGATTTATCCGATGATGATAATGCTAAGGTATACAAGGAATTCAAGCGAGTATCAGAGAAAAAGAAAATCGGAACCAAGGAAATGGAAGCTATCATTGCAACAGCTGCACTTCAGGTTCCTTCAACATATCAGTTAGTTAACTTTGTTATCAATTCAGGTAACATTATCACACCCACTGCTCACGTTACTCTAGAAAAAGAAGGTAACGAATTAAAGGGATTAAGCTCAGGAGACGGACCTATCGCAGCTGCATTCCTTGCAGTAGAGATGGTTGTAGGCCATCACTATGAACTTGATGACTTCCAGATTCAGTCAGTTACTGAGGGTAGTGAAGCAGTAGGTAACGCATTAGTTAAGCTTCGCTCCAACGGAAAGCTTTACTCGGGCAACGGTATCTCAACAGATATTATTGGAGCAAGTATCAGAGCTTACCTTAATGCAATTAACAAGATAGTATATGAAGAAAGACAGGAGAAAAAGCCTGACTAAAATAAAGGAGTAAACATGGATAAGATATGGCAGGATATGTACGATGCCGCTAAGGCCGTACTTAACGAAAAAGTCATTTCGGATTTTGTTACTGCCGGAGGAGTATCAGCAGCAGTATTGTCAAAGTCAGGTAATATATACACAGGTGTATGCATAGATACAGCATCAACACTCGGAATATGCGCAGAAAGAAATGCGATATTCAACATGATAACCAATGGTGATTACGAGATAGACAGAGTACTATGTATCCCTCCCATGGAAGGCAAGGGAGCACCTTGTGGAGCATGCAGGGAATTAATGGTTCAGTTAATGCCCGGCAAATATAAAGACATAGATATAATGATCGATTATAAAAACGATCGAGTGATGAAATTAGGTGAATTGACACCTGAATGGTGGATTGATTAAAAAGTGCTAGGCACTTAGTTAGACAGAGAGGATTGTACAGATGAAATTAGCGTTTTCTACTAACGGATGGGATGATTTTGATTGGTCGGATTTTTATGTTACAGCCAAAGATCTCCAGTTCTCAGGTATCGAAATTCATGATATCAAAAGAGAAGTTTTTTCCGGAAAGAACAGACCTTTTAATAATGAAAACATCGTAGAGACAGCAAGAAAGATTGCGAAGATGAGTCTTGAGATTCCTGTAATTGATGCGGTATGCAACGTTGCAGATCCTGACAAGGTTCAGGAAAACATCGAGGAAATCAGAGAATATATCAGAATTGCCAAGATTTTAAAATGTCCCGCAATCAGACTTCGTGCGGGAAAAAGCAATGACGATACCAATACATCTGACGATCCCGTTATCGAGTGTATCAAGGCAACTTACAGAGAAGCAGACAATAACGGTGTTTCGCTTCTTATTGAAACAGTCGGACCTTATGCCAATACTGAGAGACTTCGTAATGTTCTTAATGTATTCGCAAGAGATAACGTGGCAGCTGCATGGGATATTCATCATACCGTAAGATACGGTAACGAAACCGCGGAACAGTCTATCCAAAACCTCGGTGCATATGTACTTCACGTTCATATTAAGGATTCCGATGTTGTTGACGGTAAGATAGAATACAGACTTATGGGAGAAGGCTCACTTCCCATTGATGATTTGATGGGTGCACTTCGTTCCATCAACTATGATCACTATATTTCATTTGAATGGATTCCCGCTTGGCTTGAAGAATTATCGGATCCCGGAATCGTATTCCCTCATTTTATCAACTTCATGTCTCAGTATGAGCAGGAAGCCAAGGTTGTCGGAAAGACTCTCTATTCCAACAAGGCAGGCACAGGAAAGTTCATTTGGAAAAAAGAAGAGATTATCGATAAGACATTCCCTCAGGTACTCGATCGTATGGTGGAAGAATTCCCCGATCAGTACGCTTTCAGATACACAACGCTTGATTATACAAGAACATATTCCGAATTCAGAGATGATGTTGACGAGTTTGCAAAGTCCTTGATTTCACTTGGCGTAAAACAGGGTACTCATGTGGCAATCTGGGCTACCAATGTTCCGCAATGGTACTTATCCTTCTGGGCATGCTGCCGCATCGGTGCAGTACTTGTTACCATGAATACCGCATATAAGATTCATGAGGCCGAGTATCTTTTAAGAAACTCCGATACCCATACCCTTGTTATGATAGACGGATTCAGAGATTCCAATTATGCAGAGATTATACAGGAACTCTGTCCCGAGTTAAAAGACAATACACCCGGTAAAGCACTTCACTGCAAGCGTCTTCCTTTCCTTCGTCACGTAATCAACGTAACGAGCAGACAGCCCGGCTGCCTTACATGGGAAGAGGCATTGGAGATGGGTAAGAGCGTTCCCATCGAGGAAGTTTACAGACGTTCATCTCTGGTTGACAAGCATGATGTCTGCAACATGCAGTATACATCGGGTACAACAGGCTTCCCCAAGGGAGTTATGCTTACTCACTACAATGTAGTCAATAACGGAAAATGTATCGGCGACAGAATGGACCTCTCCACAGCCGATCGAATGATGATTCAGGTTCCCATGTTCCACTGCTTCGGAATGGTACTTGCTATGACTGCATCCATGACGCACGGTGTTACATTATCACCTATTCCTTATTTTTCAACCAAGCCCGCGCTTGCATGTATCAATCAGGAAAAGATCACATGTTTCCATGGTGTACCGACAATGTTTATTGCCATGCTTGAGCATGAAGACTTCCCCAAGACCGACTTTTCACATATGAGAACAGGTATTATGGCCGGAAGCCCCTGCCCCATCGCAGTTATGCGAGACGTTGTTGAGAAGATGCATATGACCGAAATCACCATTGTGTACGGTCAGACGGAAGCATCTCCCGGATGTACCATGTCTACAACTGATGATCCTTTGGAAGTAAGAGTTACAACAGTCGGAGGACCTTTGCCCGGTGTTGAATGTAAGATTGTGGATCCGGAGACCGGAGAAGAATGTCCCGACGGTGTAAACGGTGAGTTTGTTGCCAGAGGTTACAACATCATGAAGGGCTATTATAAGATGCCTCTTGCCACAGCACAGGCAATCGATGCTGACGGATGGCTTCATACAGGAGACCTTGCATGCAGAACACCTGAAGGCAACTTTAAGATTACAGGCCGTCTGAAAGACATGATTATACGTGGCGGTGAAAATATATATCCCAAGGAAATCGAAGAGTTTATCTATACATACGATAAAGTTAAGGATGTTCAGGTAATCGGTGTTCCCGATGAGGCACTTGGCGAGGAAATCCTTGCAGCAGTCGTTCCCAAGGAAGGCGAGACCATCACTGAAGAAGAAATCAAGAAATACGTATTCGACCATATGGCTAAGCACAAGGTACCTAAGTATGTCGATATCGTTGATGGTTTCCCTATGAACGCAGCAGGAAAGATCTTAAAATACAAGATGCGTGAGGCCGCTATTGAGAAATATAACTTAAAGAAAGCGGACAGTATAGAGACAGCGTAAAACACAAAATATTGAGTAATTCTATATACAGAGAGCACAAGACTATATCTTGTGTTTTTTGTGTATATATTATAAAAAAACGAGGAAAAGTGTTAAAAAATTGTTAATATTATTGTATGGAAATAACACAAAGTGGTATAATTTTGTTTACGTAATTGAGTAAAAAGTATTACTAGAACAGTACTGAAAAGGGGGACTCGAATATGCAACAGAAGAAAAAAATGAGCGTTGTAGCTGCATTATTGATGGCCGGAATAATTTTGGTTTTAATGATTGCAGTGTCCATAGGTTTCTTCGGAGTTCAGATCCAGAAGATATCTAAAACGGATGAAAGTCTTTATTACGATCATCTCTACACAATTAGTGCAGATTTGATTAATGCAGACAGAGACTTTTATCAGTCCATGTTAGGAGCTATCCAGTATCACGATATAGCAATGGCACCCGCGGATATTCCGCCCGAGATGCTCCAGGAATTGCTCGATCAGTATTATGACGATTATGAGAGCAACAAGTCACAGGTGTTGGAGAGAGTTAACGAGGCTCATGATATAGCGTCAAAAGAGCCCTCTCTTAATACAGGTACTGTAATCGATGTAAACAATTTCGATACCCTGTACAATACATTTATGGAGAATTACAACACTTGGGATACTTCATACAATATTAAGACAGGTGAAGGCGATTATACATTATATATTCAGAATTTTGAGACAGCCCGTGATTCACTCTCAGAGATGACAGATATCCTCGAGGTATGGGCAGTCAATGAAAAAACAGCACATGCTAAGCAGGTTCAGCTTAGAATTATCATCAGCATTGTTGTATTTACAATTATTACAGTCATTATTCTTATAGTTGCACTTACCATCCTTATGTCGATGCGTAAGAGCGTGAAGTATATGGTTGGCGCGGTTAACAATATGGCATCGGGTGATTTTGCAAGTCTTATCAGAACAGAGAGTGCATTCGGCGAGTTTTACAACGTTGAGTACTCCCTCGAAGATATGAGAAAACGACTCAAGTCATCGCTTCTTGATGTTGTATCATGTGCTGATTCGGTTAATGACAAGGCAGGCAATACTAAGCTAAGTATCTCCGATTCAGAAGAGAACACAGGTAACATTTCACTCGCAGTTAATGAACTTGCTCAGGGCGCTATGTCAATGGCAGAGGATGTTCAGACTACAGCTAATATCACTAATGAGATTGGTGAGAGAATAGATGATGTTAACAATGCAGCTAAGTCTAACCTTGAAAAGGTTGATGCATTGTATCAGAACTCAGTACAGCTTCAGAAACAGCTCAAAGAGATCCAGAGAGCTGATGAAGATACCAACGTTAAGGCAGGTCAGGTTGCTGATTCTGTAGAAAAGACAGCAGAACTTGTTGAAGAGATTTCCAAGGCAGCTGAAGGTATCATCTCCATCGCAAGCCAGACTAACCTCCTTGCACTCAATGCTTCCATCGAGGCAGCTCGTGCAGGCGAAGCAGGTAAGGGATTTGCAGTTGTTGCTGATAACATCAAGGGACTTGCAGAAGAATCCAACCATATGGCTGGTGAGATTACTCAGATTCTTAATACCATTACACAGTATTCAAATGAGAACAAGAATCTTACTAATGGTATCAAGGAAGCTACCAATAATGAAGTTATTGCTCTTGAGAAGATGAGTGCTGCATTTGATGAGATGCTTGAATTACTTAACGATACCGAGCACGGTAATAAGGAGATTGCTTCATTAGCTAAGGCTATGACAGAAGCAAAAGAAAAGATTCTTATGTCAGTTGAGTCCTTATCCAGTATCTCTGAAGAGTATGCTGCATCCACTCAGGAGACAAGCGCTTCCATCACTCAGCTTACATCTAACATGACAGGTGTTGTTGGTGAGGCAGATGAATTGACCAGCATCTCTTCACAGTTAAAGGAAAATGTAGCCTTCTTTAAAGTTGACTAATTAAGAATTCTTACTGAAAAAGGCAACCGCTACTGCGCCGGGTCCAAGGTGAGTACCGATAACGCTTCCTATACAGGCTTGCTTTAATTCATCGGTATGACCTTCCCAGAGTGAGCGGGAGTCCTCCACATATTTTTGAAGTAATATATCGCTTAAGCCGGAGTACGCAAGCATGACAGGTTTGTCAAAGTCTACGCCTCCGGCTTTTTCTATTTCTGTTACCAGGAGGTTATTACTTTTTTTGGATCCTCTTGCCTTACCAAGTACGACGATTTCTCCGTCCTGAATACGAAGAACAGGCTTGATACCAAGCATATCGCCGGCCATGGCAGCAGCCTTGGAGATACGTCCGCCTCTCTTTAAGTATTCAAGAGTATCAACGATACCCATGAGGCATACTCTGTTTCTTTCTTCCTCGAGTTTTTCAGCGATTTCTTTTGCACTCATACCTGCTTCAGCAAGTCTGACTGCTAATTCTACGAGTATACCTGAGCCTATTGTAGCGTTCTTACTGTCCACAACGTAGATTCTGTCTTCATAATCTTCTGCTGCGATTACCGCGCTTTGATAAGTACCGGATAGAGTTGATGCGAGAGTAATAAGCACCGCAGTCTCATCTTTTTCTTTTACATCTTCAAAGAAACTTGTAAAAGTAGCCGGATTGGCCTGTGATGTATGAGGAAGATCATCATACTCGACAAGCTTTTCATAGAATTCCTGATATGTTAATGATATACCGTCCTGATATTCTTCATCTCCGAAGTAGAGGTTGAGAGGAATGACGGTTATTTTTTCTCTTGTCTCTTTACTTACATCTGCAGTTGAGTCTGCAATGATTCTAACATTCATATTTATGCCTCGCTTTCTAATGATAAAAAATGCCAAACACTTCTACAAGAATACCATATTACACGATAAAATGTCTCTAATTATTTGATAGTGAATCAAAGAATCCGTTTATTTAATAAGAATAATATGCTATTATTGATAAGGATTTTTTTGGAGCAAGGAATGAATTTTAGGAAATATCTAAAAAGAATAGCGGCCGGTATGAGTGCATTGATGCTGGTTTTGAGTGTTCCGCTTAGTGTATCGGCAGATGAATTGCCGGATTACGAGGCACTCGCTGAAGCCAGAAAAGCTCTCCCCGTTCAGTCCAATCTGATTACTGATTGGCCTCAAGGACCCGCAGTATCTGCAGAAGCTGCGATACTGATGGAAGCTAATACAGGTGCAATTCTTTATGCCAAGAATATAGATGAGAGACTCTATCCCGCAAGTACGACCAAGATACTTACATGTACACTTGCGATGGAGAATGCAGATCTCAACGATATGGTTACTTTCTCGTACGATGCGGTTCACTCGGTTCCTCGTGATGGTTCCAGGATAGGTATGGACGCGGGCGAATCGATAACCATGCAGCAGGCACTGGAGGCTATCCTCATAGGTAGTGCCAACGAAGTAGCCAATGCTGTGGCAGAGAATGTCGCAGGCTCAATGGATAACTTTGTTGTAATGATGAATGACAGAGTTGAAGAGTTAGGACTTGAGAATACTCATTTTACCAACGCCAACGGACTCTACGATGACAATCATTACACATCCGCATATGACTTAGCTGTAATTGCCAAGGATTTCTTCAGTTATGAGATGCTATGTAAGATAGCGCGTACTCCCAAGACGGAGTTTCATGCATCTCCTACACAGCCTGATGATATTTCTATCAACTCGAAGAACATGCTTCTTCCCGGAAGAAAGTACGAGTATGAATATCTCGTAGGTTCCAAGACGGGTTACACGGATAAGGCCAGACAGACGCTTGTATCCTGTGCAAAAAAAGATGGAATGGAGCTTATCTGTGTAGTATTAAAAGAAGAGTCACCTACGCAGTTTACAGATACGATAGCACTCTTTGATTACGGCTTTAATAACTTCACTCTTGAAAAGGTTAAGGGCAACGAGATTAACTTCACTTCAGAAAAGAGCGACTTTTTTAAGACAGGTACGGATATATTCGGAGATGCGACAGATATCCTTACACTTGATGAGGATGCACGAGTTGTACTTCCTACTAACGCTACATTCAATGACCTCACTATGAAGGTTATCTACAATACAAGGAATGAGAATGCTGTAGCCAAGGCTGAGTACTACTTTAACTCCAATGTTGTCGGCTATGCGGATATATTGCTTAATTCGCAAAAGACGACACTATTTAGCTCAGAATCGATTGTACCTGATACAGGAGAGAGCACGGAGGAAGAAGTACCTTATATCTCCAATAAGGACGGCAAGACGGTATTTGTTAATCTCAAGATAGTGCTTATTGTTCTGGTAGTCGTTGTATTGCTCGCTACTGGATCAATATTGGTATACAGAAAGATAATAGTTGCCAAGAGAGAGATCAAGAAAAAGAGCGCCAAAAAGAAGAAAGAGCAGTCCAATTACAGACGAAGCGAACATCATCATAACTTCAAGATTTAAAGAATCAAAATATTAATTCTAAATAAACATAAAAAGTGCCAGGCAAATATGCCGGGCACTTTTTATGTTTATTATTTTTCTGAGTAAATTAGTTATCTTTTTCTACGTTTTCTATATTCGATTCAGAATCGTTATTCTCTTTTTCCTCTTTATTTGCTTTCTTGTTTTTCTCGCCCTTCTTCTTACCGAAGATTAAGAACTTGGAGAATACATAGTTAGCTATTGTAACAAGTACAGCCGATATGAAGATCTTAACGAACCAGTAATATATCTTATCTTCCTTGGCTATATCGTTGAATACGATTCCAAGCTTTGAAAGAAGATTCATGAGAGGTACTTTGAATGAAAGAAGATTAACAAAGAACCACATGATTATTACATCCAGAATCCATGTAGACACACGCGAACCTGCGAAGCCGAGGAATTCCTTAATGATGTGCTTGTTCTTACTCTTAAAGACCCAGATTTTATTGAGAGGGTAGGCAAATACAACACCTACAACCCAGCTTATCGTGTTGATTAAAAAGTTTTGGATGGAATCATTGGAATCCAAGAAAAACTTAGCAACAAAGCATGCTCCCCACGACACGATGGTGGTCAATACACCAACAATAAGGTATATGATTATCTCTTCGTATTTTTTATATAGTGCTTTTATCTTTTCCATTTATTTTACTTAGTATTTCCGTTTTTTATTTTATTTCAGACTGTCTTAAATATTTTTATTAGTCTATTTTGTAGTAGCAATCATATCTGCTATGCACCAATGAGGATTGTTAACTCCGTCGTCAGAATCATCAATATATACAAAGAATACGGTCGAGTCAAAGTCGTTGGTCTGCTTTTCTTTGGTACGAGTTAAGATCATATTCTTGTTATATGATATGTGAACTGAATAGCAGTTTTCAGAGTATTCACAGTAGTTATCAACTACAACATTCGAATACTTGGGATTGTCAAAAGTATGAGCGGATGTAAATGTAATATCTACACCTGTTGCCCACTGCTTAGCAAGATTCCAGTAATCGGAGTCTTTTATAAGGAATGCCTGTACAGTAGCAAGACCGTGGTTCGCACCTGATAAATCAGATGTAAGGAAGTCTTCGTATGTCTGTACCATACCGAGTGCTTCTTCTTTTCTCTCATCTGAGAGACCGCCGGATGATGCTATTGAATAAGATGCAGTAACGACATTTCCTTTTACTGTGCAAGGAACTTCTTCTCCCGAAGGATTGAGTACCTTAACGTCAGATTCTTCAAGTACATTTTGAACCTTGTATTCGAGAAGCATAGGAAGGCTTACGTACTGTGAGATATTCTCGAAGCCGGGCATATTAGCCTTATTACCTGTCTGATATGTTGTATCAACAGCTACGCCGTCAATAACGGGTGTGTAACCCTCGGGTGCGAGGATTGTGTAGTCTGTAACAGTGATATTGCATACAGGCTCGATAGAATCAATATCCCAATCCATTACAGTGAGGATTGCGAAAAGCTTAGTCTGGTTAACAGCCTTGAGAGTAATCCTGGCAATCATCTGGCCATCTGCCATGATGTTGAAGACAGGAGCTTCTGTAACATAGCTTGTAGGATCCTTAACAGCTTCGAATGACGAATATGTTGAGAGTGAATCAATGTAATCGCCAAGCAAAGTATCCGTGTTAACGAACTTCATATCAAGGTTCGAGAATGAGAAGTCTGAGGCTGTAAAGCCATTGCTTTTAGCCTTGCTTTCGAACTCATCCATGTATGATACCATGTAGTTCTCGGACTGGGATTTCTCGTATTTCTTGAGACATACATCGGTATAGATTAAGAAAGCAACTGCTAGTGCGATAAGCACTGCTGTGTATATACCAAGTCCAATCCAGAATACAGGTTTCTTGTTTCTGTTCTTTTCGTAGTCATATGTATTGATGCTGCTTGTACGAGGTCTTGCCTTGCCATTGGCAACATTGATACGGTTGTATAAAAGTTCACGCTCTGTCTCAACTGCATCTTTTGCAGCAGGACGATTGGTGTTACTGGTCTTCTTTCTGGGTTCGGGTTTTGCGCTAGATTTTTTAGCTTCTTCTAATCTTCTTGAAGTATGAGCAGGACGTTCATTTCTTTCAGGTCTCTCAGCTCTTTCGCTTCTTGCAGGTCTTTCACTTCTTTCAGATCTTTCGGCCCTTTCAGTTCTAGCGGGTCTTTCACTTCTTTCGGATCTTTCAACCCTCTCACTTCTAGCGGGTCTTTCAGACCTTTCACTTCTTTCGGGACGCTCACTTCTCTCAGGGCGCTCTGTTCTTTCAGGTCTTTCGCTTCTTGCGGGAGCAGCGCTTTCACGACGCTCTCTTCTCTCAGCTCTGTCTTCAGATGATTCGCCTCTTGCAGCTCTCTGAGCTTCCTTGGCAGCACGAACACGCTCACGCATATGCTCGTTGGCTAATTCTCTGATGGAAGGCTGTCTATTATTAATTCCGGGATCGTTATTGATTCTTTCGTTATCCATGACCGTAACCTCCTTAATTCTCTTTGGGCATTACCGCAAATGCTGTCGGTAACTTCCATGATGAATTCTTATAATAAAAGGTTACGCTGGCCATTTCATACTGACCATTGTATACCATTGTAGATGAACTTCCGCCGTCCAAGTTGGCTGCATTAACTGCACCGTATTCCTGCATGATACCGATAAGGTCTGCTGCTGTAGCACCTAAGTGACCATTAGCACCTTTACGGTCTGTTACGAGGAAAAGCACTGCACTATCGGCACGCTGTCCGATAGCAGTACGAGGATTGGCACCTGAACCTGTACCATTCAATACTCTTGCTTCGCCGTTGGAGATTAAAGATACGAAGTGGTTATTCGCATCGGATGATTCTTCCTGGAAGCAGTGAGCATCACGGATGCCTTCGTCAGCTACGTATTTTTCGAAGTCTGCGGAAGACATACCTGTAAGATCCTTAACAATAAGGATGTTATCGTTATTGAAACCAATCATATATAAGCCTGTAAGACCTGTGGGCTGATTGTATAGGATTTTTCCGTCCTGAACTACGACACCAAGAGGCTTACCACCCTTGTTACCGGTGGACTCGTAGATACCTGCGTTAACGCCGCCGATAGCGCCTCTACCGCTGATAATCTCATCGAGGTTCTTACCGTATTCACCCCAGCCGTTATCATAAGTGCTGGCCATAACTACCTGTGAAGGATCCTTGATAATCATCATCTTAGCGAAGAATGTACGACCGGAGATTTCTTCGATACGAATTCCATTCTCGTCGAACTTCTCGTTTGCATAGGGATTATTCTCGTCTTCACCATCATCGCTAACATTGTTGATAGAGATTAAAGATGTATCAACAGTTGTATCAACTGCGCTCATAGTGTTTTTATCAACTATCTCCTGGATTTCTTCTTCACTGCATACCCAGTTAGCGAGGAATTTTAACTGTCCTGTTTCAAGAATAGTTGTTATAAAAAGAGTTCTTGCTGCCTCGGAAGGACCATTGCAGCATTTCTGCAGAACTATATAAAATGTACCCAAGAAAATGGCAAGTGTGATTACTATTACGAGCAAGATTTTGCCCACAACAGAAAGTACTTTTTTACCCATGAAAACCTCCAAAATTAGAAGTAATAGTATTAATTAATTATTTTTGTTTTTTCTTCGCGAAAACCCAGGTTTGCTGGATTCTAAAGCTTATTAAGAAGAGGAATCCATCCACAACTACCTTAATAAGTGTATCAAAGAGACTTCCGTCCTCGAGGCCGAATATCACGCTTGAGAAGAGATATACGAGACCTGTTGATGCAGCGAGCTGGCATACGCATAAGATATAATACTTAACCATCGTTGAGCCGTAGTTTTCTTTTGACTTGAATACGACTTTTCTGTTGATGGAGAAGTTAACGAATGAGCTTACAAGTCTTGCGATTGCTTCCGCAAGGATAATACGAAGCTCATTGGAAAAACCTATCTTTCCGAATATCAGATTAAGTGCGGTAAATAATGTTACATCTACCAGCGTGGATGCAAGAGAACTTGCTATATATCTGATAATGATTCCGTAGATTCTTATTGAATCGCGAACCGGTCTGAAATGCGAAGTCTGATTTTCTTCTATATAGACTGTATCAATGACAACTTCGTTAAAAGCAATTCCTGCCTGCTTAACAGCGAAGAGCTGATTTGATTCATACTCATATCTGTCGCCGTCGATGGAGCACATGAGTTCAAGATGCTCAAAAGGAATGGCACGAAGTCCTGTCTGGGTATCGCTTACCTTGATACCGCAAAGAAGTCTGAATACAGTTCTAGTTATCTTATTACCCATTCTTGATCTTGCAGGTACGTGTTCGAGATTGAAGTTACGTACACCAAGTACAAATGAGTGAGGATTTTCTTCAAGTTTTTCAATACATCTTTTTACATCTTTTGCAAGATGCTGTCCGTCTCCATCAACTGTGATAACGTTGGGCTGATTCGGACGATTTTTAAGGATGTACTCAAAGGCGGTCTTCATAGCTCGACCCTTGCCCTTGTTGACTTCGTGAACAAGGAGCGTTACGTTTCCAAGAGCCTTGGCTTCTTCGAAACGAGCCTTGTGTTCATCGCTGCTTCCGTCGTCAACGAGTACGATGTCGTCGAACCCCTCATCAAGGAGGCTTTGAACCGTTGAGATTATTTTTTCATCCGGGTTTAAGCTCGGTATAATAACCGTTGCATTCATTTATAACACTTCTTTCTTATTGCTTGGCAATTTCTTTTTGTTTGTTTTCCTTAGTCTCATCCCAAAAGATCTTGTTGATGGTGTCGGGATGCTTTTCTTTTATCTTTTTAATAATGAAATCAATTAAAACACAAGCTATGATTCCGAGTGCGGCGCCTGTAATTGCACCGGCGATTACATCTGTCGGATAGTGTATGCCGATATAGAGTCTTGAGAGAGCGATTAGCACAGCGACAACCATTGCGGGAATGGAAAACTTTTTGGGCAGAGTCTTAAGATAAGCAGTTGCAGCTGCGATACTTGCTCCCGTATGTCCTGAAGGGAAAGAAGGATCTGTTGCATGCTTGACTATACACTCAAGTCCCGGGATTATCTCATAAGGACGAATACGTCCAACCACGTTTTTAAGGAAAGCGTTGTTAAAAGTGACGGAAAAAAGGAGTGCGAAGAGGCCGCAGATTCCGGCTTTTCTGGTTTTCTTGAATATGCACAATATTAAAGAAAGGGCTATCCAAAAGATACCGCTGTCCCCGAGATGTGTGATAAACGTAAAAAAGGGCGTAAGAATAGGGTTTCTTACACTGTCCTGTATCCACAAAAGGATCGATGAATCAAAGTTATATATCAACTCTGAAAGATTGCTAAAAAACATAAAAAACTCCGTATAGCATTTTGACACTTCTATAATTCTATCAAAATAAGGAAGTTATTACAATAAAGAGATAAGTTAATTTTGTGAGACAGGCCATCATGTGATATAATGGCAAAAGATTAAGAAATGCCGTTACCAACTTATCAAAAGGGACAACAGTGAAAGAGCAGATTAAAGATAGAAATTCAAAATTGGATTTACTTCGTATCATCTCGGCTATAGCCGTGGTGCTTCTTCATGTATCTGCGCAGTACGCTGATTCGCTTCCCGTCAACACAACTGATTTTGGCATTGCAGTTGCTTTTAACTCTATTACAAGGTTCGCCGTTCCAGTGTTCGTAATGATAAGCGGCGAACTCTTTCTTAATAATCAAAAGACTATATCCGTTAAAAAAATCTGGATTCACAATATCTTAAGACTTGCCATAGTGTTTACACTCTGGTCTTTTCTATATTACGTATTTCAGAGTGTATATTTTTGGCACTTTGATTTTTACAGACAGGGAATCGTAAGAACTGTGGTTGGAATCGTGTATGCGACCAAGCATTTATGGTTCTTATACATGATAGCAGGTCTTTACGCACTCACACCGATTCTTCGCGAATGGGTGGCAAAAGCGGACGAGAAAAACGTAAGATATTTTATCGATATATTCTTCATCTTTCAGATTGTTAGAACCACACTTCAGGTATTGGTTAATAAGTCTCTGACGGATGAAATATCAAGCATACTTACAATTACTGAGCTTACAGGATACTTGGGATACTATGTTTTAGGATTCTATCTGTCCAAGTACGGAGTTCCTAAAAGAACGAAGACTGCGATGTTCGTGCTTCTTCCCATAGGTATCATCGCCAACGCGACTCTTTCTATATTATTATCAAGGATCAGAGGCATCTATTCGCCCGGTATCTATGATAGCTTTGGCGTATTCACTTTCTTTAATTGTGTTGCTCTCTATCTGATAGCTGATGCAATTGCGGGAAAGCTTAAGTTCAAGACTTCAATCGTTGCCAATCTGGCTAAAGATACATTCGGTGTGTATCTTGCACACATTATGATCTGGGATATTGTTAAGGAAGAAATACCTGACGGAGTATTCGGTCCGGTTATCCTTGCTATTCCTGTATTTACGATTATCGTGTGCGTAATATCATTCGCACTCTCTGCGCTTATCAGACGTATACCGTTCGTCGGTCGGTATCTTGCATGATGTACGAATACACATTGGTTAAAAGCCGCCGAAGAACCATGGCTGTCGAGATAAAAAAGGACGGCCAGATAATAGTTCGCGTTCCCAATCGTGTAAGTCGAGCTGTTGCAGAAAAGTTCCTCGAGGAAAAGAGTGAGTGGATAGAAAAGACTCTCTCCAAGATCAAGGCAAAAGAAGAATCCAAGGAAACTCTTCCAAAATTCACAGAAAGAGAACTATATATAATAAAGAAACGAGCTAAACAGGAGATTCCTTTTTTAGTGGAGGAGTATGCATCCATAATAGGCGTTACTTACGAGCATATCTCTATAAGGGCTCAAAAGACAGTCTGGGGAAGCTGTACTGCCGACGGAAACCTGAATTTCAACTGCCTTCTCGTACTTTTACCCGAGAGGCTGATACGATACGTCGTCGTTCATGAACTCTGTCACAGAAAAGAGATGAATCACTCTCAAAAATTCTGGCAGGAAGTAGAGAAGATTTTACCCGATTACAAGGAACTGAGAAAGCAGTTAAAAGATGAAGGAGAAGCGTATTTAGACAGGCTTTAGAGGGACTAAAATGGGCAAAAAAGGGGCGAAAAAATGACAAAATAATAAAAAAACCATAAAAATCACAACATTTTGTAGTTTTTATATCAAAAAATGCGCATATTTAGGCATTTTTCCTTGACAAATGACCAAAAAAACACTATAAATATTATAGTGCATACGAAACGTATGCGAAATTGTAAAATGTAGAATAATAGGAGGAGTTCATAATGAACAAGACAGAATTAGTTGCAGCTATGGCTGACAAGGCTGGTTTATCAAAGAAGGATGCTGACAAGGCTCTCGCTGCATTTATCGACGTTGTTGGTACAGAGTTAACAAAGAAGGGTGGAAAGGTTCAGTTAGTTGGCTTCGGTACATTCGAAGTTGTAGAAAGAGCTGCTAGAACAGGTCTTAACCCCTTAACAAAAGAAAAGATCAAAATCAAAGCTTCTAAGGCTCCTAAGTTCAAAGCTGGTAAGGCTTTAAAGGATAAGGTTAACAAGAAGAAATAATTAACATTGTTAATTGATTATAAGAGCAGCTCGAAGAGCTGCTCTTTATTTGACTTTAAGGAGAAATAATGAGACTGGATAAGTACTTAAAAGTATCGAGATTAATCAAAAGAAGAACCATTGCCAATGAGGCATGCGATGCCGGCAGAGTTACAGTTAATGATAAAGTAGCCAAGGCATCAACAGATGTAAAAGTTGGAGATGTGATAGGCATTAAGTTCGCGGATAAGACTGTGACAGCAAAAATAGTCAGCATCACAGAATCCATTCACAAGGAAGATGCGAAAGATATGTACGAACTTATGTAAACAAACCTCTTTTTGAACACCATATTTTGGGTTGACATAAGATATAAGTGCAAGATATATAAAAGAACGCGCAAATGCCCATAAATAGTAAACAAAACGAATGTTCGATTATTAAGAAAAGTTTAAAAAAGGTTACATAATTTATTAAAAAACGTTTGACATAACACTTCAGGAATCGTAAACTATTTATGTTAACTGAGATGGGTAGGGCCCATTGTCGGTTAAAATAAACGTGAAAAATGTGTTTTCACAGGGGAGTTTATGATGAAGTGGTGGCACGTGCCGGCATACAGAATTCAAAAATTTAAGAAAAGTTCTCTTATCACGCCGATCATCGTGCTGTTATTAATTGTAATGTTATTCATCGTAGTAAGTGTTGGATGTGCATCACTTAAGAAGAGACAGAAAGTATACGATGAAGAGATAGCAAAGTATGAAAAGCTTCTTGCTGATGAAGATGCAAGAAAGCAAGAAATAGCGGAATATGCGATGTATACCAAGACAACCGCTTATTACGAAGAAGTCGCAAGAGAAAAATACAGACTTGTTCATGACAATGAAATCCTATTCGTAGCAAAGTAAAGAGTAGCCGGTAGTAAGGTTACTCTTTTTTTATTATGCGCACGCCCGCATATGGAAATTTGCTGCTTCGCAGCATGCGGGCGGCGCGACGAGTAGGGTAAGATAAATCTTCCCTACTCGATTTATAAATATATATGTGATATAGTTGACGTTGATGAAGAGAATACTTGAATATATAGAAGAACACAAGTTAATCAATGATAATGATAACATCGTCATCGGTCTATCCGGTGGCGCTGATTCAGTGTGTCTTTTATATGTTCTTACAACTCTCAGAAAAGAAAAAGATATCCACATTAAAGCTGTACATATCAACCATATGATTAGGGAAACAGCCGCTAGAGATGAGGATTTTTCAAGGGATTTGAGTTATCAACTTAATGTGGATTATGTGTCCGATAAAACGGACTGTATAGGAATCTCCAAGAGGGATTCGATATCCGTAGAAGAAGCAGGTCGTAATGAAAGATACCGTATATTTAAGAAGGTCGGCGATGAGACTTTTGGCGAAGGAAATTATAAGATTGCAGTAGCTCATCACATGGATGATCTCGCGGAGACTTTTATCTTCAATATGACCAGAGGTACTGGAATTGCAGGACTTACATCAGTTAAGCCGGTAAGTGGAAATATAATCAGACCTCTTTTATGTATCACTAAAAAAGACATTGAAGAGATACTCACGAATGCAGGACTTAAGCATGTGGAAGACGAGACTAACAGTCTCGATGATTATGCGAGAAATAAGATTAGACACAACGTTATTCCCGTACTTAATGAGGTAACGCAGTCTGCGACGGAACATATAGCGATGCTTTCAGAGAGGCTTTCAGATATAGAGGATTATCTTGATATTGAGACTGACGAAGCATATCAGAAGTACTGTACTGTTAGTGTACTAAGTAATAGAGAGAATACAAATTCACAACTTGATGAAAAAAAAGAAGTAACGATATCGGAAGATATTAAGACTCTACATAAAGCGATTGAAATTAGGGTAATTCATCGAGCTCTTATTGAAGTTGCCGGACGTGCGCGTGATATAGCAAGCGTTCAGATTGAGGCGGTAGAAAACCTGTTTGATCTCGAAGTAGGTAAGAAACGAGACCTCATCTACAATATGGAAGCCATCAGAGAAAAAGAAGGCGTTCTTATTAGAAAAAAAACGGATGTTTCAGGCGACGGCGAAGTCATTGTTGACAATGAGGAGAGAGCGAATCTCTTGGAATCTCTTAAGAAGCGAGTTAACCTGACTGTAGTCGACAGAGACTTTTCGCAAAATATTCCTACCGATTTGTACACGAAATGGTTCGATTATGATAAAATAGAAAATTGTCCGAGTGTACGTTTTCGTGAAAACGGAGATTATCTTACTATCAATGATGATGGGCAGCGAAAGCTTTTATCGGATTACATGATTAATGAAAAGATTGCAGCTAGCGAGAGGGATACGATTCCTCTTCTTACGGATGGCGAACACGTTATGTGGGTAGTAGGTCACAGAATCAGCGCAGCGTATAAGGTGAGCGATTCGACCAAGAGAGTGTTAATTGCAACGTATTCATTAGAATAAGAAAAAATATATAGTTACAGAAATACAGAAACCAAGAAATTAGAAACTAAAACCATAAATAGATAATAGTAAATTAAGAATAGTATTTACGGAAAGAGTGGATATTATGGAAAAAATCAGTGTAATGATATCAGAAGAAGAAGTAAATAAGCGTATTCGTGAGATAGGCGAGCAGATTACAAAAGATTATGCAGGCAAGGAAATATTGCTTATCTGCGTACTTCGTGGCGGAAGCTTTTTCATGTGTGAATTAGCCAAGAGAATTAACCTCGATGTTAAGATTGATTTCATGTCAGTTTCCAGTTACGGCGGTGGCACACAGTCGAGCGGACATATCAAGATTGTTAAGGACCTTGAGGAATCAGTTGAGGGAAGAAATGTTATCGTTGTTGAAGATATCATTGATTCAGGAAGAACACTCAGCCATCTTCTTAACCTCTTAAGATCGAGACAGCCCGCAAGCCTTGCTCTTTGTACATTGCTTGATAAGCCTGACAGAAGAGTAGTCGAGGTACCGGTTGATTATACAGGATTCAAGATTCCTGATTACTTCGTAGTTGGATACGGTCTTGATTATGATCAGAGACACAGAAATCTTCCTTATATCGGTAAGGTTGAGATTGACGATGAAGTTTTGAAATAAGTCATCTGATAAAATCTAAATATTTAGAAGAGATTTAGATAGATAAGTATTTACACGAAATAAACATACTTATAACATAAATAATTCATATTTTATCTTTATATATGTTACTATAAGTTAGGTAAAGATAACTAGCACAGGAGGTTTACGTGAATAACAACAAAAAAGGTGGCAGACTGGCGGGAGCTTTTATCCTGATAACAGTCTTGCTCATTATAGGAATAGTAATATCAAGACTTGATATGAATATGCTCATGGGTGTTAAGCCCTATACCAAGGGAATGCTCGAGAGCCAGCTCGAGAACAACATGGTAGCAAGCATTGAGATTGAGCAAAAACTTAATTCCATCGGTGGTGATTTGGTAATCACATTAAAGGACGGTACCAAGAAGACACTCAGTGTAACCAATACATCCGAGGCAGAGAACTGGATTAGAAGCTATGGCATCGACCCCATCGTTGACGAAGTTCCCGAAGAAGACTGGTTCGTAGGACTTTTGCCCGTGCTTATCATGGCAGTTGTCTGCGTATTCTTCTTTGTAATCATGTTTAACATGTTATCGGGTATGTCAGGCGGCAGCGGCGGAAAACTCATGGAGTTCGGTAAGAGCCGTGCCAAGATGATCAAGGATAACAACAAGAGATTGCAGGATGTAGCAGGTCTTGAAGAAGAAAAAGAGGACTTAAGTGAGATCGTTGATTTCCTTAAGAACCCCGGTAAATATGCAAAGATGGGCGCAAGAATTCCCAAGGGTATTCTTCTTGAGGGCCCTCCCGGAACAGGTAAGACTCTCCTTGCAAAAGCTATCGCAGGCGAGGCAGGTGTTCCTTTTTACAGTATTTCAGGTTCAGACTTCGTAGAGATGTTCGTAGGTGTAGGTGCATCGAGAGTTCGTGACCTCTTTGAAGAAGCCAATGCCAACAAGCCTTGTATCGTATTCATCGATGAGATTGATGCAGTTGCAAGACGCCGTGGTACAGGTATGGGTGGCGGACACGATGAGAGAGAGCAGACTCTTAACCAGATGCTAGTTGAGATGGATGGTTTCTCAGAGAACAGTGGTATTATCGTACTTGCTGCTACTAACCGTGTAGATATTCTCGATCCTGCTATTCTTCGTCCCGGACGTTTTGACCGTAAGATTATGGTTGGAAGACCTGATGTTAAGGGCAGAAAAGCAATCCTTGAAGTACATTCAAGAAATAAGAACTTAGGCAGCGATGTAGATCTTGATGCTATTGCAAAGACTACAGCCGGATATACTGGTGCAGATCTTGAAAACCTCCTTAACGAGGCAGCAATTATTGCAACCAAGAGAGATGCAGCATATATCAATGATGAGGATATTAAGAAATCCATCATCAAGACAGGCATCGGTACTGAGAAGAAGAGTAAGATTGTATCCGATAAAGAAAAGAAAATTACAGCATATCACGAGACTGGACATGCGATACTTTTCCATGTGCTTCCTGATATGGATCCTGTATATACAATCTCCATTATCCCTACAGGTGTATCGGCAGCAGGCTATACAATGCCTCTTCCTGAGAATGATGATATGTTCTCAACCAAGGGCAAGATGAAGCATCGTATTATGGTATCTCTTGGCGGACGTATCGCTGAGTCCATCATTTTTGATGATATTACTACAGGCGCATCAAGTGATATTCAGAAGGCAACTGAGATAGCCAGAAACATGGTTGTCAGATATGGTATGTCAGAAAAGCTTGGTATGATTAATTATGAATCCGATGACGATGAAGTATTCATCGGTCGTGATCTCGCCCATGCTAAGTCTTATTCAGATAAGACAGCCAGCGAAATCGATGAGGAAGTAAGAAGAATCATCGACGAGTGTTACAAAGAGGCTGAAAAGATTCTTAGAGAGCATGAAAACGTGCTTCACGCAGTATCAAAACTTCTTATCGAAAAAGAGCGTATTACTCGTGAAGAATTCGAGAAAGCCTTTGATAATGCAATGAATCCTGCTGTTACTTGGTAGTTTTGCACAAAAAAATATACAATCCATTGACAAATTTGTGAATTTAGCGGATTGCGTAAAATAGGGGCGGGGGGTATATTATTACTTGTAACCCCCCAATACATTATAGTTTTTTGCTATACCCCATAAGAAGAAATACCTTCTCTAAAAAGGACAGATCAGAAATGACTGTCTTTTTTACGTTTATAGGGGAAAATATAAAATCAGGAAAATAATAAGCATATAAAAACCACCTTCAATCCTTGATATTCTAAGGAAGAAGGTGGTTTATTGTTTTATATATTATTCAGTAAGTGTATTACTTGCCTTCCTTCTCGAGAAAGCCATAAGTAACTGCAGCAGCTGCGGCACCTGCAAGAGGTCCTACTATGAAGATCCAGAGATCCTTGATAGGAGTTGCATTACCTGCAAAAAGTGCTACGAGTGCGGGACCAAAGCTTCTGGCGGGGTTAACACTTGTTCCTGTAAGAGCGATACCAAAGATATGGATAAGTACAAGTGTAAGGCCGATGATAAGTCCACCGAATGAACCGTGGTTACCCTTCTTGGAAGTAACACCTAAAATAACAAGTACAAATACGAATGTAAGAACGAATTCTACGATAAGTGCAGCAGGGATGCTTCCGTTAACACCTGCGATACCGTTGGAACCGAATCCGCCTGTAGCATCGTTAATCTCAGCTACGCCAAAGATGAGTGCGAGGAGTCCTGCGCCGAGCCAGGCACCGAGGCACTGAGCGAGTACGTAGAGACCGAAGTCTTTTCCGCTCATTCCCTTATTCATAAATACTGCAAGAGATACGGCAGGGTTAATGTGGCAACCGGAGATGTTACCAACACAATAAGCCATTCCGACGATTACGAGACCAAATGCAAGTGCGGTAAGAAGATATCCGCCCCAATGTTCACAGCCTGTAATCATAGCTGTTCCGCAGCCGAAAACTACGAGAACACATGTACCGATTAATTCTGCGATAAATTTTTTCATATGATTCCTCCTTGTCATTGTGTAGGATAAGCCGTTAGGCATATCTATATGATGTATACACGAGTTCATTATAGCACAAAATATATTATGCAATATCAAAAAAATATAATATAATAAATGTATAGAAAGTATATAGAAAGAATTCAACTTTGATTGATATAAAGGAGAAGAAAGAATGAGCAAAAAGACATTGATAGTTATAGACATGCAAAACGACTTCGTAGATCAGGCTTTAGGAACTCCCGAAGCAGTTGCAATAGTTGAGAATGTAAAAAAGAAAATAGCAGAGTTTTCTTCTCGTGGCGATGAAATAATATTTACACAGGATACTCATGGTGAAAATTACCTTGAGACTAATGAGGGTAAGCATCTTCCTGTAGTTCATTGCGTGGATGGAACCGAGGGATGGAAGATATACGATGGACTTGAGGTTAAGGACGCCAAGTATATCAAGAAGTATAGTTTCGGTTTTACAGGTTGGAAGGATTACAACCTTGAGGATGTAGAACTCGTGGGATTATGTACAGATATATGTGTAGTATCCAATGCGCTTATTATCAAAGCATTATATCCGGAGATTCCTGTTAAGGTTGATTCCAGTTGCTGCGCAGGAGTAACTCCTGATTCACACAAGGCCGCACTTGAGACGATGAAAATGTGTCAGATTGAGGTATATTGATATTGATATATATAGTATTGACAAGAAGTACTTAATTCACCAAAAATACACGAAGAAAAGGGCGCGATAATGCGCCTTTTTTCTTGAAAAAAAGCCCCAAAAGAAGTAAAATATCAATGTATGTATTTGCTAGGGGTGTAACATGAACATTGATGAGAGAAACAGGCTCGAAGATAGATTTCAATATATTCTAACAATGAGGCCTGCACTTAATAAGCAGGCATTGTTCTCAGACACTACGGCGGATTATGTCTCACCGGCAGAACCGCGTCTTAAGGAAAAAGTCACTGTCAAATTCAGAACAGCACGTAACAATGTAGATTGCGTTTCACTGATTTCAGGTGAGACATGTATCGATATGGTCAAGACGGAGAGAGACTCTTATTTTGACTATTATTCGTGTACGATTGCGATGAATGACAGAGTATTCGCATATTATTTCAGGATTAAAGTAGGTAAAATCGAGTGTTACTATAACGCCAGAGGCGTGACAAGAGAAGTACAGGATTATTATAACTTCCGTCTCATCGCGGGATTCAGAACTCCCGGATGGGCCAAGGGTGCCGTTATGTATCAGATCTACGTTGACAGATTCTATAACGGCGATAAGTCCAACGATGTATTGACTAACGAATATACATACTTGGACGGATATTCAGAGCAGGTAACGGATTGGGAAAAATATCCCGCGCAGATGGGCGTTCGCGAGTTCTACGGCGGAGACTTACAGGGTGTACTTGATAAGATGGATTATCTCGAAGACCTCGGAATTGATGTTATCTACTTCAACCCGCTTTTCGTATCACCTTCCAACCACAAGTATGATATCCAGGATTATGACTACATCGATCCTCATATCGGTAAGATTGTTGTGGATGAGGGAGAACTTTTACACGACGGACAAAAAGAAAACAGATTTGCATCAAGATATATTACCAGAGTAACCAATAAAAAGAACCTCGAAGCCAGCAACGAGCTTTTTGCCAAGGTTGTAAAAGAGGCACACAAGCGAGGAATGAAGGTTATTCTTGACGGCGTATTCAATCACTGCGGTTCATTCAATAAGTGGCTCGACAGAGAGAGAATCTACGAGAATGAAGACGGTTACGAGAAGGGTGCGTTCATTTCCAAGGATAGCCCCTATAAAGATTACTTTAGATTCAATCAGGATGATTGCTGGCCCTACAATCCCAGCTATGACGGATGGTGGGGACATGATACATTGCCCAAGCTTAATTACGAGGGTAGTCGTGACCTGACTGATTACATTATGCAGATAGGCAGAAAATGGGTATCGCCGCCTTACAATGCAGACGGATGGCGTCTTGATGTGGCAGCAGACCTTGGTCATTCACCCGAGTTCAACCACAGATTCTGGAAGGAATTTAGACGTAGCGTTAAGCTTGCTAATCCCAATGCGGTTATCATAGCAGAGCACTATGGATATTCCAGAGACTGGTTACAGGGAGATGAGTGGGATACAGTCATGAACTACGATGCGTTCATGGAACCCATCACCTGGTTCTTGACCGGTATGCAAAAGCATAGCGATGACTACAGAGAAGATTTGCTTGGTAATGCAGAGAGCTTCTGGGGTGCGATGGATCACCATCAGACCAATTTCACCAACTCGTCATTGCAGGTAGCTATGAATGAGCTTAGTAACCATGACCATTCAAGATTCTTAACACGTACCAACAGAAAAGTCGGAAGACTCCACACTCTTGGTTCACAGGCAGCCAATGAAGGAGTTAACAAGAACGTATTCCGCGAAGCTGTAGTTATGCAGATGACATGGCCAGGTGCACCTACCATCTACTATGGCGACGAAGCAGGACTTTGCGGATTCACGGATCCAGATAACAGACGTACATACCCTTGGGGCAAGGAAGACAAGGAACTTATCGAGTTCCATAAGCAGATGATTAAGATTCATAAGCTTAACAATGTTCTTCTTACAGGTTCACTTATGAATCTCGGACAGGATTATAACTACGTTGCATACGGCAGATTCGATTCCGAAGAGCAGATAGTTGTATGTGTTAATAACAATAATCACGAGATAGAAAAAGAGATCGACGTATGGCGAATCGGAGTTCCTCTCAGAGCGAGACTTCAGCGTATTGCTTACACAGGCCAGGACGGCTTCTCTTTTACAACAACAATAATCAATGCCGAAAACGGTAAGATTAAGGTTAAGCTTTCACCCGAGTCCGCATGCGTATTTAAGGCAGTGCTTTCGGATTCTGACAGAAGAAGAGTTTCTCTTGTTGATGAAGCTAAGAAGGCCGAGGAAGCTGCAGAAGCTAAGGAAAGAGCAGCAGTTGAGGCAGAGGTAGCCAAGATTCGTGCTGCCGAAGCAGCAGAGGCTCAAAAGAACAAGGCTGACAAGAAGTCTGAAGACGTTGGCGAAAAAGAGACTGACGTTAAGGAATACAAGATTTCAAGAAGCAAGGATAGAAAGAAAGCCAAGGCTAAGGAAGAACCTACTAAGGATACAGAGGCAGTTAAGTCAGATAGCAAGAAGTCTGAAGAAAAGAAGACCGAAGATAAGAAAGTTGAAGACAAGAAGTCTGAGGATAAGAAGACCGAGGACAAGAAGGTCGACGACAAGAAGTCAGAAGAGAAAAAGACTGACGATAAGAAGGTCGAAGAAAAGAAGACTGAAGACAAGAAATCAGAGGACAAGAAGTCTGAGGATAAGAAGTCGGATGAAAAGAAAGAGACGACCAAGAAGACTACTACTGCCGAGGATATCGAGAGAGAACTCAACAGAGTAAGAGAAATGGCAGCCAACGATTCCAAGACCGCTTGGGAGAAGGCTGAAGAGAAGTGGGGCAAGCCCGAGGATAACAAGAAGGGCTGGTTTCCGTTCTTTAAGTAAGAGATAAGGGTAACATTAATGATTACAAAACAGGTTATCAAAACAACCATTGAAGAATTAAAAGAAGTTGCTAAGGTGGAGTTTTCCGTCATCGACGGACAGGGATTATTAATGGCATCCACCTGCAACGACTTACCGAGTACGGATCAGGTGCTTGAGTTTTTTGACTCCAAGGCCGACAGTCAGATTATCGCTGACACTACTCTTTTTAAGATAAAAGATGACGAAGAGCCGGTATTCGTACTTGCGGTTAAGGGCAATCAGTCCGACAGTTACACATACGGACGTATATGCGTCAACGAGTTAAGACACTTGCTTGTTGCATATAGAGAGCAGTTTGATAACACGATTTATTTTCAAAATCTTTTGCTCGATAACCTCTTAACAGTTGATATTTACAATAGAGCTAGAAAGCTTTCAATCGAGCCTAACAAAAAGCGTATCGTTTATGTGGCAGAGGTTCTCAGAGACAAGACCAACGAAGCGGTACTTGCACTCAAGAGCGCTTTTTCAAAGGATGGAGATTTTACAGTCAGCATTGATGACAAGAATGTAATTCTTATTCATACGATGGGCGAGGATGAGGATTTTGATACCATCGAAGAACTCGCAAGATGTATCGAAGAGATTCTTAACACCGAGGTAATGGTTAAGACAAGAATCGCATACGGTACTGTCGCAGATGATCTTAGGCAGATATCACAGTCATACAAGGAAGCCAAGATGGCACTTGATGTAGGTGCAATCTTTTATTCACAAAAGACAGTAATGGCCTACAATGCACTCGGCATCGGCAGACTCATATATCAGCTTCCGGTTAATCTGTGTAAGTTTTTTACTGAGGAAGTATTTGGCGATGAATTGCCCGAGGAGATAGACGAAGAAGTTATCAATACTATTAACGCTTTCCTTGATAACAACTTTAATGTATCGGAAACTGCAAGACAGTTATACATTCATAGAAACACACTTGGATACAGAATAGAAAAACTCAAGCAGGCGACGGGACTTGATGTAAGAGAGTTCAACGACGCGCTTACATACAAGATAGCTCTTATGGTATCCAACTACGTTAAGTTTATGGAAGAGAATAACCGGTAATTATTCTTCGATTCCTCTAACATGAGTATTAACTCCCAGAGAGCAGAGATAATCCTTAAGTTCCTTCATTTCCTCATTTTTATAAGCGGAGAATGTTGAAGGATAGATGCTTTTGAATTCATCATCCATCATATGTACCAAGAGTGCATCGGATGAACGATAGGACTGCAGATAATAGTTGGAGCAGCCTTTTATCATATCAGCGATTTCGCGGAAAGTATCTTTGTTATGAAGTTCCTTACATACGGTAGTACGGAATTCATAGTCGATACCGGAGTCCATAATGAGCTTGATGCTCTCGGATATAGCATCTACATCCATGGACTTAAGACCGCAGACTCTGGCGTAATCGCTAAGTGAAGTTTTTATATCCATAGCCACATAGTCGATCAGCGAATTATCGATAAGATCTTTTACAACGTTAGGAGCTGAGCCGTTGGTATCAAGCTTGACTAAAAGACCACGCTCCTTAATCTTTTTGATGAAGTCCTTAAGGTCGGCGTTAACAGTAGGTTCGCCTCCTGTGATTGCGACACCGTCGAGTCTTTTAAGACGTGAGTCCAAAAAGGTGAAGAATTCGTCTTCGGATATGGTACCTTGAGAATCAGGACATAAAACCAATTCGCCATTATGACAGAATGGGCATCTGAAGTTACAGTGCCCAGTGAATACGGTGCAAGCCAGATGCTCAGGATAGTCAAGAAGTGTGGTTTTATTGAGTCCGTGTATTTTCATAATATGCGCCTCCGATGACGATATATAGTAAATATTTGAATGCGAAGCACAATATTTTGTGCATCACTTATTATATCACAATTAAAATAAAATGTTATAAAAGGGGTAACAAAAAATGGCAGATTTGAAAAAATTGATGCTCGATGAGATCAGAAAGAACACTAGAATTCAGTCGTCATACATCGACGAGACTGAAGAACTCATCGACACAGGACTTGAGAAAACAGATGACAACTTAACAGCAGTTGCATGTGCATATCTTGATGAGAAGGGCTACAGACGTAGAGTGGATAACCTCGAGATTGCCAAGTCCAAGATTCTAGAGACTTCAGAAGGATACGATACAATCATCGTTAAGAAGAATCGTATTGTTGAGACCAATATTTTTGAAAAGGCTACAGTTGCAGAACTTAGAGATGCACTTGAGGTATGTCTCGTTAATACCATCTATTCAATCCACACCAAGATTGATCGTCTCACTAACAAGCAGTACGAATACAAGGTTGATTACGTTGATTCATTGAAGCTTGAATCAGAGAGACCTAAGCAGGGTCATCTTGGAGCAGAAGAGTTCGAGTCATTCGAAGAGACACTCAATAAGAGAGCAGCCGAAGGATGGGAACTCGACAAGATTCAGAACGAGCCGAAAGGAAACAGGGTATTCTTGGTATTCAAGAGAGAAAAGATTTCCTGATTGACATATGGAATGTAATTACAACCACGAAAAGTTCATGAAAGCCGCGATGGCTCAGGCAAAAAAAGGCGCCGAGATAGGTGAAGTTCCGATTGGATGTGTCATAGTAAGAGATGGCAAGATAATTGCCAGAGGATACAACAAGAGGAAAAAGGATAAAAATACCCTTTCTCACGCGGAACTAATAGCCATCAACAAGGCATGTAAAAAGACGGGCGATTGGAGACTTGAAGATTGCGTATTATACGTAACGTTAGAGCCCTGTCAGATGTGTGCCGGAGCGATAGTACAGGCAAGAATTCCTCTCGTGGTTATCGGTTGTAAAAACGAAAAGGCAGGTTGCGCCGGATCGATACTCAATCTTTTTAAAGTAGACAAGTTCAACCATCAAGTTGATACGATAGAGGGAGTTTTGGAGGAAGAGTGTTCCTTCATGCTGACGGATTTTTTCAAGGGACTAAGAAAGCGTCTTAAGAATGAAACTTAATACCAAGTTAATTATCACATTCATATTGTTTTTTATAGTTCCGATTATGTTGGTTTTCGGCTGCTATATGATTCTTAATCACTTCTTCGGATTTATGATTATCGAGCAGGCGGAAGTTAACGGACAACTAAGCCTTGTTATGTCCAAGGAGTCATTGCTCTCCGCAATCATCGTCATAACATGCGTCGAAATCCTTACAGGTATCTTGCTTGTTAACTGGCTGATGGTTGGATTCGTTAAACCTATCAATCAGCTTAAAAAAGCTCTTCACAATATCGAGATTGGTGATTACGATACATCTCTTATCGGTTCCAAGCAGTTCGAATTCGAAGGTCTTTTCAAAGATTTTGAGTCCATGAGAATTAAGCTCAAGGAAAACCGAGACAGACGTAACCTTGCAGAGAAACAAAACCGAGAGTTGATTGCCAACATTACACATGACCTTAAGACACCTATCACATCAATCAGAGGATATGTCGAAGGAATCATGGACGGCGTTGCAGATACGGATGAAAAGATGGATCGTTATATTAAGACCATCTACAACAAAGCCAACGCTCTTAATGCACTTATCAACGAGCTAACAGGTTATTCCAAGATTGATGCCAGAGAGATTGCTTACAACTTTAGACGAATCTCGGTCGACGAATATTTTGGTGACTGTGCATCAGAGATGGTTTTCGATCTTCAGGAGCAGGGCGTTAAGTTCGTATATGATAACAAGGTAAAAAAGAATATCGCAGTCCTTGCAGATCCCGAGCAGCTCTCCAAGGTTATTCACAATATCATCTCCAACAGCGTGAAGTACAAGAGCCCCGAGAGATCCGTAATACGTATGCGTATCAAGGAAATCGGCGATTATATACAAGTCGATGTCAGAGACAATGGTATGGGTATTCCCAAAACCGACACCGAAAAAATCTTCGACAGATTCTATCGTTCCGATGCATCTCGTAACTCGGACAAGGGTGGTAATGGTATAGGTCTTTCCATTGCGAAAAAGATTATCGAAGACCATGGTGGTCGTATCTGGGCTACAGTTGATGGTTCGGTTGGACTTACGATTCATTTCACACTTAGAAAATACACCGAAGAGATTAAGGCCGACTACACCAAGGAACCCAAGCAGATTAATATCGACATAGAGAACGCCAACTACGAAGATATCGAGGATACATTATCCGAAGAAGAAAAGAAGAACATATCGGAAACAACTGTTAACTCTTCAGAGTTAGGAGAAGAAGCGGACGAGGAAGCCGGCAAGTTAAGAGATGACGGCGAACTCGATGATGACGATGATATGGACGAGCAGTCTATTAGTAAGAAGTATGATGAGATGATCAGTATGCTTGATGAATTCGATTCATAAAAGGGGTACATTATGAGACTATTGATAATTGAGGATGAAATCGCAATTGCCGAACTTGAGAAAGACTATCTCGAGATGAACAACTACATCGTTGAAGTCGCAACCAACGGAAAAGACGGTCTGAAAAAAGCGCTCGGCGAGGACTTTGATCTTTTAATTCTCGACCTGATGATTCCGGAGGTTGACGGTGCAACCATCTGCAGAGAAGTAAGAAAAGAAAAAGATATTCCCATCATTATCGTGTCCGCCAAAAAGGAAGAGTGGGACAAGGTCCAGTTACTCGGAATCGGTGCGGATGATTATATGACCAAGCCTTTCTCTCCCAGTGAACTCGTAGCGAGAGTTAAGGCTCATCTTGCGAGATACAATAGACTCGTATCCTCAACGACGCATAAGCCTGTAGGCAATGATACAATCGAAGTGAACGGACTCAAGATCGACAAGCTTGCAAGACGAGTATTCTTGGATGGCGAAGAGAAGCCTTTTACAGGAAAAGAGTATGACCTTCTTTTATACCTTGCAGAGAATCCTAACAGAGTATTCGGCAAGGAAGATTTATTCAGAGAGATATGGAAGGCCGAGCCCGCAGGTACCGACATTGCGACCGTTACCGTTCATATCAAAAAGATTCGTGAAAAGATAGAAAAAGATTCGAGTCACCCCCTATATATCGAGACGCTCTGGGGTGTTGGTTACAGATTTAAAATGTGACAGTAGCACTTAGCGAGGTATTCCGCGAGCTTAGTGCGTGTTACACCTGGAAACTTAATGAGGTATTTTCGATTTTAGTTGGAAGGTGTGAGATGGAAAAAAAAATATACGAGGATTCAGACATTCTCATCATAGATAAACCTGCAGGTGTTCCTGTGCAGACTGCGAGCATCACGAGTAAGGATTGCATAAGTGAGATTAAGAATTACCTCTCAAAAAAAGGAGTCAAAAATCCTTACGTTGCAGTTATCAATAGACTTGATCAACCGGTAAGCGGACTCGTCTTATTCGCACTTGATCAAAAAGCAGCCGCCAAGCTTTCCGATGATTTGCAAAACGGTAGGATAGATAAGTACTACCACGCAAAAGTATATGGAGAGTTCAAAGAAAAAGAAGGAACTCTTACAGACGTACTTTACAAGGATGCGAAGCAAAACATTTCAATGGTTGTAAAAGAAGGCGACGCTCACTTTAAGGATGGCAAAAAAGCGATACTTAATTACCGAGAAGTATCACCCGGAGAACTTGATATCAAGCTTATTACCGGACGCCATCATCAGATACGTGTGCAGTTGGCTTCCGTAGGACATCCGATACTTGGAGATCTCAAGTACGGTACTGATGAGTCCAAGGAAGAGACAAAAAACAAGGGAATCGACAGATTGCAACTTACTTCATACAAGTTGGTATTTCGTCATCCCACCACTAAGAAGGAATTAATAATCGGGGAATAGCAAGATAATTGGGACTAAGTTGATACATATAATAAGGGGAATGAAATGATTTCAAAACAGAAAATTTTGATTGTAGATGATGATAACAATATCGCAGAACTCATATCCTTGTATCTTACCAAGGAATGTTTTGAGACGATGATTGTTAATGACGGCGAATCGGTTAAGGGCGCGCTTGATTCTTTTGAACCGAATCTTATTTTGCTTGACCTTATGCTTCCCGGTATCGATGGATATCAGGTATGTCGTGAAGTCAGAGCAGAGAGTAAAATTCCTATCATCATGCTGTCAGCTAAGGGCGAAGTATTCGACAAGGTACTTGGTCTTGAACTTGGTGCGGATGACTATATGGAAAAGCCTTTTGATTCCAAGGAACTTGTAGCCAGAGTCAAGGCAGTACTTCGTAGATACAAGGCAGTAAAAGAAGAAAAGCCTGTTGAAGCACCTAAGTCTACACAGACAATCGAGTATCCGGATCTTAGAGTTTCTCTTACTGACTACTCTGTAGTTTACAAGGGAGAGAGCGTTAACATGCCTCCCAAGGAACTCGAGCTTATATTCTTTTTGGCAAGTTCACCCAATCAGGTATTTACCAGAGAACAGCTTCTTGATCGTATCTGGGGCTATGATTATCCCGGCGATACAAGAACAGTTGACGTGCATATCAAGCGTATCAGAGAGAAGATTAGCGATCATGAAAAATGGCGTCTCGAGACAGTATGGGGCGTAGGATATAAATTTACCACAGTGTAAAAAAACAAGTTAGAATAAAAGAAAAAGTTTTCCAAGAGTTATTGATTAAGAAACAAAAAAATTTATAAGAAAAAATATTACTTGGATAGAATCAAAAAAGGATAATAAAAGAATGAGATATATTAAGGATATCAAGGATGGTTATGCCATCCAGGATGTATATTTGTGCAAAACAAAAAACAGTGCCACAACCAAGAATGGCAAGGAATACCTCAACGTAATTCTTGGCGACAAGACAGGCAATGTTGATTGTAAAATATGGAATGCTGACAGTGCCGGAATCAGTGATTTTGAGCCGATGGATTACGTTTTTGTTAATGGCGAAGCCAAGACTTTTAACGGTAATCTTCAGATAGATATTCGTCAGATTAGAAAGGCGGATGAATCGGAATACAATCTTGAAGATTTCATTCCAACAAGTAAGCAGGATGTTGAAGTAATGTATGATTCGATTCTCAAGTGTATCTCCATGGTTGAGAATAATTATCTTCATGCATTGTTGGAAGAGTTCTTTGTTAACGATCAAGACTTCATTGCTAGATTCAAGAGATCTTCAGCAGCAAAAAGCATCCATCACAATTTTGCAGGCGGATTGGTAGAACATACACTTGGTGTTGCAAGACTCTGCTCATATTATTGCAAGCAGTACACGGTTCTTAATAAGGACTTACTTTTGACTGCAGCTCTTTGTCATGACATAGGTAAGATATATGAGTACTCTCCTTTCCCCGAGAATGATTATACGGATGAGGGTAACCTTTTAGGACATATCGTGATGGGTATCGAGATGATATCAAAGAAGATTGATAACATTCCTGATTTCCCCAAGAATCTTGCGAATGAGTTAAAGCATTGCATCGCTGCACATCATGGCAAACTCGAATTTGGTTCACCCAAGAAGCCCAGCATTATAGAAGCGGTAGCACTTAGTTATGCGGATGATACAGATGCCAAGATGCAGTCTTTTATCCAGTATTTAGATGATGCTGATACTTATGATTGGAACTTCTGCAAGGCATTTGACGGAAGCATACGTATGACAAAAGGTGAATAAAAAATAAAGTATAATAACCAATAGATTTTGATAATATAACGGGAAAGTCTAATGGAAAAAGAATACAAAAAAGGTGACGTCCTTGAGGTCACAATTAATGACATGAGTGACGAAGGACTTGGTATCGGCAAGCACGATGGATATGCCTTGTTTGTCAAGGATACAGTGGTTGGCGATAAGTGCAAAGTTAAGATAATGAAGGCTAAGAAAAACTATGCCTTCGCACATCTTGAGGAGGTTATTGTTCCCTCCTCTTTTCGTATTACGCCTAATTGCAAATTTGCAAAAGCATGCGGTGGTTGTCAGCTTCAGGCGATGAGTTATGAAGCTGAACTTGAATTCAAAGAGAATAAGGTAAAAAACAATCTGATTCGACTTGGCGGTTTCTCTGAAGAATACATAGAGAGTATAAAAGAGCCGATTGTCGGAATGGAGCAGCCATTCAGATATAGAAATAAGGCACAGTATCCAATCGGATATGATAAAGAAGGAAATCTTGTAGCAGGTTTTTACGCCGGCAGAACACATGACATTATTCCCAACACAGATTGTTTCCTCGGAAGAGAGATTAACAAAGAAATACTTGAATGTATCTTATCTTTTATGAAAAAAGAAAAGATTAGTGCATACGATGAAAAGACAGGAAAAGGGCTGTTACGTCATGTATTAATTCGCGAAGGATTTTCAACCGGAGAGATAATGGTATGCCTTATTGTTAATGCAAAGTCCTTGGAAAAAGAACAAGAACTATGCTCAATACTAACCAAGGAAATACCCGCGATTAAGAGCATTTGTCTTAATTCGAATCTAAAAGATACAAATGTAATCATGGGTGATGAGACCCGTGTATTGTGGGGCAAGGAAACCATCGAAGATGAACTTGACGGAGTTAGATTTAAAATTTCCGCTCGATCATTTTATCAGATTAATCCGGTTCAGACAGAGAGACTTTATAAGAAGGCGTTGGATTATGCTTCACTTACAGGAAAAGAATCCGTATGGGATTTGTATTGCGGAATAGGAACGATTTCTTTATTCCTTGCAAGAAAGGCAGGCAAGGTTTACGGTGTTGAAATAATTCCGGAAGCAATAGCAGATGCAAAAGAAAACGCTAATCTTAATGGCATTAAAAACGCTGAGTTTTTCGTAGGAAAAGCAGAGGAAGTTTTACCCGAGTTTTATGAAAAACAAAAATCCAAAGCAAGTGAAAACAATGATATGCTCCATCCCGATGTAATCGTAGTCGATCCTCCCAGAAAAGGATGCGATGAAAAGTGCCTTGAAACAATGCTTCAGATGGAGCCTGATCGAATCGTATATGTAAGCTGTGATTCGGCAACACTCGCCAGAGATTTAAAAATCCTCTGTGCTGAGAAGTATGAACTAAAAGCATGGCAGTGCTATGATCAATTTTGCCGCACTGTTCATTGTGAGACTGTGGTTTGCTTGAACAAAAATTTTTCGAAGCCGAAAGATTATATTCAAATTGGAATTGATGCAGAGGATTACTATAGAATCAAAGAATCGGAGAAGAAATCGGAATAAGCTTATGGATAAAGATTGGTCGGAAAAGAATAAAGAAATACAGAAACTGTTATCTAAAGAAGTCACGTTCGGTGAAGCCATAAGGAAACTGATAGAATTCAGAGATGAATTGTTTCAACAGATAACCTGGATCGTAGAAGGGTATCCCGAGAAGGCTTTTTATCAAATGCCTTTTGCAGGTGCAAAGGGATATCACAGCAAAACGCTTGCTTATTCCATCTGGCATATTTTCAGGATTGAGGATATAGTGGCACATGAGATGATAGCAGGGGATGAACAGATTCTGTTTAGGGATGATCATCTGAGCGCGATTGCTTCCCCAATCATTACGACCGGGAATGAACTTGAGGGTGAAGAAATTGCTGAGTTTTCGAAGAAACTGAGTGTGCAGGAACTCTATCTCTACGCAAAGGCCGTAAAAGAATCAAGTGATCGGATCCTTTCGAGTCTGCAGTACATAGAACTGAAACGAAAGTTTACGAAAGATACGAAACAGAAACTAGTGGAAAGTAAATGTGTCAGCGAGAGCGAAAACGCATTCTGGCTGATAGATTACTGGTGCGGCAAGGACATAAAAGGCCTTATTCAGATGCCGTTTTCACGACACTGGATCATGCATATCGAAGCGATGCAGCGGATAAAGAACCGGCTTTGCAAAATCGCGAGAAAGGGAGTGGATCCCGTCGCCATCTGCGGTTTATCCTGCAATCATTGCTTCCTTGGAGAGTGGTGCGGGGGCTGCAGAACAGAGTATAATACATGTTCCTTTGCCACATGTTCCGAAGGCA
>JAEEGK010003595.1_pt1 | contig 38534 bp, 23 predicted proteins | sample 8958771 | NCBI WGS metagenome assembly JAEEGK01 (sample SAMN16246547, study PRJNA631951) | gut metagenome | biome: gut microbiome; feature: rumen; material: SC-attached | host: Bos | place: Iran: Karaj | collected 2018-10
TATAATAATGAAGTTGAAGAAGACATTTAAATTTTATATGATAATTCAATATATTAAATAAAACATTTTTTATTAATTTTAATAATAGATAATAAATAAATTTCATTTTCTTATTATATTTACATTTTAATTTGAATTAAAAATATATAGTATATTAATGATATCTAAATAATTTTTCCATTACATAAATATTGAGATAATGTTTATTTATTTGAAATTATAAATTAAATGTTATAACCATTATTTTAATTATTTTTAATAGGCATATAATATTTTCTAATTTCAAAATTAATTTTAAATAATAAATTAAATGGAATTTTAATAAAATGTTATTTTTAAATTATTTTTTTTAGATTATATATTAAGAATAACCTTTAAAATAAAATCAATAAGTAAATTTTTCTATTATTTTATTTTAATTGTTATATTAAAAGATTAAAAAAATATATTAATAATATTTAATTTATTTATCTACAATATAATTTCTAAAACTTCTTGAGCATCTACCAACATAAATAAATCCATTAATATTCAATAAAGTCTTTTTAGCTCTAACAATATTTTTTGAAATACATTCTTTATCACTTTTTTCAATCATTGATTTTTCAATTGATTGACATTTAGAATGAATATTACTAATTTCATTAGAAAAAATTGAAAGTTTCTTTGAAAAATTGTTTAATTCAGAAAGATATTTTATATCATCTGGAGAATAATAATAAATCATTCCACCTAATAAAATATTTTCAAAATATTCACCACTTTCTTCAACTTTTCCATTTGAACTTAATAATGATGTATTAAAATAATTATTATTTGAATATTTTATAACTAATTCATGAATTATTTCATGTGTAATAACATTTCTAAGACAAACTTTAATATCATTATTTCTAAACTTATAAAAATAATCTCTTATAACAATATTATTACCTAAGAAAGTAATGGCTGAAAAATTTTGAGGAAGACATGAAATATAAAAATTAGTTTTTGATAATATTAATTCTATTTTTGATTTTAAATCACTTTCTTCAATTTTTGGAACAAAATTTTGTAAAGTTAAAATTATTGATTCCATTATTACTGGAGAATAAAGATAATTATTTTTAAATTCTTCAATCCCTTCATCTATAATTAATTTATTTTTATCTATTTTTGTATATAATTCATCTTCCATTCTAATTATATTAAAGTAATCAAGTATGGCATCACATGACGAAAAACAATTTAAAATTAAATCTTGTCTAACATATGATGCAATTTTATCAAAAAATAAAGTTTGTTTTAAATCATTTGTTTTAAAAAAATTAAAAAATGAGTAGTAATAAAATTTTAATGTATCAGAAGCTAAAATAATATCTAATTCTTTTTTATCTGTGTAAATTTTTTTGAAATATATTAAAAATGTTTCATAAAATTTCTCTTCATTTAATAAATAATCAAAATCTAAATATAAATTATTTTCATATTGAATATTTAATAATAAATCTGATATTTTTTTTTGTGCTTGAGAAGATATTTTATCATTTAAATCAAAAAAATCAGTTAATATTTCAAATAAATTTTTTAATTTATCTAAAGTTGATAAATTTGATGATTGTTTTACTTCTTGATTTCTTATTAAATTTGATAAATTTTTATATTGCAAGAAATTTGATGTTTTTTTGGTCCTTTTTTCTCTTTTATTTTTTTGGAGTCTGATTTTGGTTTTTGATTTTTCTTGTTCTTTTTGATTTTTATTTTTTTTACCCATTTATTTATTATTAAATAATTGCAAAATTAGCATCTTATATATTATATATTTTATATTTTTTTAATATTTGGAAAACAATTTTTTATAAAATTATCATAAAAAAAAAAATTAAATTAATTTTTAAAATTTAAAAAAATGGAAAATTATGAAATTCTAAATACAATAGGAAAAGGTAACTTTGGTAAAATAACAAAAATTCTTCGTAAATCAGACAAAAAAATATTAGTATGGAAAGAATTAAACTATAGTGAACTATCAGACAAAGAAAAGCAACAAATAGTATCAGAAGTAAATATTTTAAGAGAATTAAAACATCCAAACATAGTAAAGTACTATGATAGAATAATAGATAAAAAAAACCAGAAAATTTACATAATAATGGAATATTGTGAAGGAGGAGATTTAAATGAATTAATAAAAAAATTAAAAAATGAAAAAAAATATATATCAGAAGAAATAATTTGGAAAATATTTACTCAAGTTTTATTAGCAGTAAATTTTTGTCATAAACATAAAGAAGGAAAAATATTACATCGAGATATAAAACCTTCAAATATATTTTTAGATAAAGATTCAAATATAAAATTAGGTGATTTTGGTTTGAGTAGAGAATTATCAAATGAATCAAAATTTGCTTATTCTAATGTAGGAACTCCTTATTATATGTCACCTGAACAAATTGAAGAAAATAAATATAATGAAAAAAGTGATATTTGGTCACTTGGTTGTTTTTTATATGAAATTACTACATTTAATCCACCTTTTGAAGCAAAAAATCATATTCAATTAAGTTTAAAAATTAAAAGTGGAAAAATTGATAAAATTAATATTAAATATTCTGATGATTTATGGAAAGTTATTAAATGGATGATTAATGTTAATCCTATTAATAGACCTAGTTCTGATGATTTATTAAATATTCCTCAAGTTAATATTCGAATAAAAGAAATGAAAATTAAGGAAAATTTAATTAAGATTAAAATTTATGAAGATAATTTAAAAAGTAAACAAAAAGATTTAGAAAATATGGAAAAAAGACTTTTGGAAAGAGAAAAGAAAATTGTTGAAAAAGAATGTGAATTAAATGAAAAAGAAAAAATGTTAAATGAGTTAAATAATATGATTTTAAGTGGTAAAAATAATAGTGTTAGTACTAATAATTCAAGTGAGAATAATTTAAATAATTTTAATACTCATCATAATAGTAATGTTGAATTTTCTCATAATAGTAATTTAATTTCTAATTTTAATTTAATGTCAAATCAAAAAAATTTAAATGAAGAAAAAGATTTTAATAATGATAATAATAGTAATAATGAATTAGATGATGAAAAATATTGTATTTTACTGCCTTCTGATAAAAAAAAATTAAAAAGTTTAACTGTTCCCATTTCAGTTAATACATCAATTAAATTTAATGAAAATTATGAAATTAATTGTAATAATAATAAAAAAATTAAAAAAGAAAACATTGAAATTTATCCTATTAATAATTTTAATAAATATTCAAAATATAAAAAAGAATATTCCTTACAAAATATTAATCCAAATTCAATTGTAAAAAATATATATGAAAAAAAATATAAAATGAATATTGCATATACAAGTAGAGAAATTAAAAACAATAATAATAATATAACATCATCATTTAAACTTAATCCATCAATATATAATAAAAAAAATGAAATAAAATTAAATAAAAATATAAAAACCGAATCAAGTAAAAAAAATATAGAAGACGGAATAAATGAGAGACCAGATACTCCAAAATTAACAACAATAAAAACAAGATATAATAATAATCATACGCCAACAAGAAAAAATATCGATAATAAAAATATTAACATAAAAAACAATACTCCAAATAATTATTATTCTAAATATATTAGAAGAAATAATTCTGGAGTTTCTATTAATAAAATGATAGATAAAAATAGAATTAATTCAAAAAAAGTATATAGTAATATTATACCAAGAAAACATTATTAAAAAGTATTTGAAAATAAAATAAATTTTTTATAATTTAAATTTTTGTTTGAATCAATTAAATTTAAATTTTATTTTAATCAAATAATATAAATTAACAAAATGGAAAGTATTATATCCATTTTGTTATCATATATATAATATTTAATTTTAAATATAATTTGAAAATGGTGGAAAAAAATTTGATATTTTATTTAATTGTTTTTTTATTCTTCCCACTATAAAATTAAGATTACATATTTAAAATAATAATATTAATATGAATAAAAATTCTTATAATTTAAAAAAAAAGATTAATAATTATTTAAATTATAAATAAAAAATAATTTCTTAAAATAAAAAAAAATTATTTAATGTCATGCATAAAGTATTTATTTTCAAAAATATGTCCATGTAAAAATATTCCCTATTTCCGATTAGAAAATGAAGAAACAGAGTCAAAATTTGAATATCAAAAAATAAAAGTACTCCAATTATCAACATCAAATGAATTTATCCTTCAAGGAAATTACAAAAAATTAGAAAATTATGATATTTTAAATTCATTTTTAAATAAACCATTAGTAAAAATATACATAAATGAAATATTCAAACCAAATAAAACAATAAAAAAATTTCAATATCAAAAAATAAAAGGAATATTCAATCAAATAAAACCAGATGTAGAAAAATTATTTTCTCGTTTTAAAATAAAATGTACAATCCCAGAAAGAAATTTCAAAATAGAAGTAATAGCATATAAATTATCATGTAATCCATCAACAGAAGAAGATTTAGATATGTATTTCCCAATTTTTTTTATGGAATTATGTTTATATCCAAAATCCTTTATTAAAAAATCTCAAATAAAACAAATAATATTTGTTCATGATATTCAATTTACAACTGCATATTATTCACAAGAAAGATCTGGATGTCCTGATTATTATGATACAAAAAGTTTAATTTTAGCAACACAAGAAAGAAATTTTGCTTATATTAGAATAGTTTTTCATCATGAATTTTTTCATTATATTGATTATGTTGATGATAAATCATATGAAGATGATGAATGGAATAAATTAAATGAACCTAATTTTAAATATGGTAAAGGAGGAGAATATGAAAGAGTTTGGATTAAATTAGATCCTAATATTAAAGGATTTATTAATCATTATTCTACTTCTGCTTTAGAAGAAGATAAAGCTGAAATTTATCAATATTTAATTGGTTGTCCTGATGAGGCTTTACATAATAAAGATGATATTGTTAAAAAAAAAGCTATTAGAATTATGGAATTTGTTAATAAATTTGATTATGAAGGTTTTGGAAATAAAAAAGATAATTTTTGGAATAATTTAATTGATTTTAGGAAAGAATTTGTTTATAGAGAAAGTGTTTATCAAGGTAATGTACATTTAACTCAAGAAAAAAAATAGTTTATTTTATTTTATTTTATATAATTTATTTAATTATATTTTATTTGTTTATAGTTTTTATTGTTGATGTGAAAAAAAGGGAAATGAATAAAGAAAAAAATATGATTATTTTTTACTTTTTGAGATAATAAATTTTATTAAATTAAAATAAAATATTTAAAATTTAAACAAAATTAATTATTTAATATTTATTATCATGGAAGAATTTATTAATAAAAATACTGAAATAATTTTGGAATATAAAAAAAACATTTGGAGACAATCAAATGCATATGAATTTGTAAAAAAATTACCTTTAAGAGAAAAAGAAGATGAAATAAGAAACGAATTAGAAAAATGTTTATTAACAAATTCATTAAAAGATGAAAAAAAAATACAAGAAAGAAAAAAATACATATTAACATTTTTATCAGAATTAAAAAAACTAAAAAATGATGAAAAAGAAAAGCAAAATCTAAAAGAAGAAATTGCAAAAAAAGAAAAGACATTAGAACAAATGTTAATGCCAAAAATAAATGATGAAAATTTTCCACCATTACATAGTGCAGAATTAGTAGAAAAAACAAGGAAAAATAAACAATTTAAAGTATTAGATAAACATTATAAAAATAAATTAGAAAAAGGAACATTTGATTGTTTTTGTTATGGAGAAAGACATCCTTTAGTTGGTATTTGTTTAAATTGTGGAAGAATTCATTGTTTACAAGAAGGAGATAAAATATGTATTTGTTGTGGGAAAAAATTATTAAATAATAATGAATATTTAAATAATATTGTTCATGATTTTAATGCTAAAAATGCTTATTATCATAAAGAAAAATTATTAAAGTTTCAAGAAAATTTTTATTCTAAATTACAAATTATTGATGATTTCAATGATTGGTATGAAATTTCAAATAATACTTGGTTAGGAGATAAGGAAAGAATGTATGCTAAACTAAAAGATGATGATAATGCAATAACAGAAATGGATATAAATTAAAAAGATAATATATAAAAAAATAAAAATAAAATATATATTTCATATTCTTATGAAGAATTTAAATATTAGAAGAATATATTAAATAAATAACCATAAATAAATATAAATAATAATAATTAAATTGAATTAAAAATGTCAAAAATTAAAATAAAAAGAATTAAGAAACTTAATTTTTTATATTTTTGATTTTTTGATTATTATTATATTTTTTTATTATTTATTAATGGAAAATGATGATGAAAAAGAAATTAATCCAGAAGATTTTCAATTTACATATTCAATGGATAAATGGGATAAAAAAAAAGATCCAATAACATCAATTCCAATAATTTTATTTCAAATGGATATTAATTCAGATATTTCTAAAAATAAATGGACAATTAATAAAACTGTAGATGACTTTAAAAATTTTATAAATGAATTATCTAAAATATGTCTTAATCTTCCTCCAAAACCAAAATTTGTAAAAATTAATAATGATTCATCTTTAATATTAAATAATCTTTGTTCTGAAATAAATGATTATTTAAAAAATATTATTTATAGAGCAGATGTTTTTAATTCAAAAGTTTTTATTAATTTTTTTGAATTAGATAAACATTTTGATAAAATTAAACAATTTTCTCCTGAAGTTAAATTTAAAATTAATAATTTAAAATATGAAGTTTGTGATATGATATTTTTAGATGATTATAATTTATTAATTATTGGTTGTGCAAAAAAAGTAGAAAAAAATTTCTTTGACAAAAAATTATTTACTAAAGTTAAATCATTTTTTAAAAAAGAAAACTTAGGTGAATTACTAATATATTCCATAGAAAAAACAAATGTAAAAGAATCAGAAAAAGAAAAAAATGAAAAATTAGAAAAAGAAGAAAATGATAAAAATACAAAATTATTATATTCACAAGAAACAAAAAGTGAAATATCTAAATTAGAATTAATTCCATATGAAAAGGGAAATTATTTATTTGTATGTTATTTTGATGGTACAATAGAAGTATTTGAAACAGATATAAAATCATCAGGATTAACAAATATGTTAAAATCAATAAACATAATAAAAGTATCAGATAATGAAAATAGAATAATTGGATTAGGATATAATTCAAATACAAAATATATTTATACTGCATGTTATAATGAATGGGAAATTGGAATTTCTTTTGTAGAAAGTAAAAATAAAATAAGTAAATTACCTGCAAGTAAAGATAATTTAATTGGATTTAATTACTTTAATAATAATAATAAAGGTAATTTTGTTAATTATCCTAATTTATATATTTCATATGATATTAATGGCACTTTATTTATTGGTTCTATTTCAAAAGATAATTCTGTTATTAATTTACTTTTTGTTTTAGAAAATCAATTAAAAAATATTAGTTTGTTTAAAACTGATTTTAAAAATTGTAAAATTTTCATTGGTGATTCCGAAGGAAATTTTGATATGTTTGGTTTTAATTTAAAAAAAAAAAATGATAAAGGAATTGATAATGAGTATTTTAATTTACAAAGAGAATATTCAACTTCACTTCAAAAAGATAGAAGTTATATAAATGAAGTTTTTTCTTTTAATTTACCTTTTGGTGTAAGAGATGCTTTATATAATCCAAATAAAAAAGATATTTATATTTGTTTAAATAATGGAACAATTCAAATTTTATCTCATTTTAAAGATTTTTCTGAATGTATTATTGATGATAATTCTCAATTTGTTTATAGAATGATTTTTAATAAAAATAATAATATTTTATTTTCTGGAGGTTATGAAAAAAAAATTTATGGTTTTTCTATTCCTGGTTATTTTTCTAGTGAAATGACAAGAAGATATCAAGAAGCTAATTTATTAAATATTTTAGATGATATTAGAATTTGTAAAAATTCAATTTTAAGTGGTTATGATAATACTACTAAAAATATGAAAAAAAAAACCTTTTCTGAAAAATATGTTTTAGCACAAAATAAAGAAATAGATAATAATGAAAGTGAGGGACTTCCTTCTTTTCTTTCTAAAAAGATATAATTTTTCTTAGTAAATATTATTTAATAAATATTTATTATATGAAAATTAAAATATTTAAAATATTATATAATATAATATTATTGAAAAAAATAATAAATATTACAATATTTAATATTTTAATTTATAAATTAAAAATAATTTTTTCAAAAAAGAAAATATATTAAATTATTATTATTTTTATAAGTTAAAAAACAATCATTTTTCTCCAAAATAAGTCTTTTTTTCAAAAAGTTAAATAAATATAAATAAAATAAAAACAAAATTGAATAAATAAAAATTAAAATCCAAAACATAAATATCTTTACATTCAAAATTAATAACTATCAAATTACCATTTAAATATGAAATAAAAATTAAAAAATCTTAATAATATAAAAAACATAAATTTTAATATAAAAATGATATAAAAATTAAAAAATAATTGAATAATGGACTCAATCTCAATAAGTTCAACTTCATCATCCTTTGAAGAATTATTAACAGAAGAAAGTAGAAAAACTCCTCCATTAGAAAAGCCAAAAAAACAAGTAAATTTCTTCAACTCAAACATTTTATCAAGAATATTTTTTTCTTGGTCAACATTAGCAATGCAAATATCAAATAAAGGAGTATTAAAAACATCAGATGTAAGTGAATTACATCCAACACAATCAACAAGATATAATATTACTCCATTACAAACATCATGGCAAAATTTTTCCAAACATAAACATTGGAAATATCCTTTAGCACATGCAATTTTTGTTGTTCATGTTAAAGCAATTTTATTTCTTCAATTTTTAGATTTTTGTAATATTGCTTTAGAATTTTTAAATATGTATTTTTTCAGAATTATAATTCAACATTTTTCTACTGGAAATTTTGGTAGTAATTTTATTTATAATAAAAATGTATCTTTATGGGAAAATATTAAAAATTTTGAATTTGATATTTATCAAAGTTCATTTTTGTTTATTGTTGTTAAGTTATTAATGACTATTTTTACTCAACAAGTTGAATTTAGAAATGTTATGTTAAGTGAAAGAATTACTAATGAAATGAATGCTTTATTATATGAAAAAATATTAAATGGTAATACAAATAGTCCTAATGCTAGTCAAGCTGAAGGTGAAAAAATGAATTTAGTTGAAGTTGATTCTGAAAAAATTGGTTATTTATTTTTTGTTGGTCCTAAAATTATTTCTATGCCTTTAAGAGTTTTAATTTCTATTATTCTTCTTTTTAATCTTTTTGGATCTAAATTTATTTATGCTATATTTGTTTTATCTGCTTTAATTGGATTAATTTTATTATTACAAGTTGCTTATCTTAGAAATTTAGAAATTTTATTAGAAAAAAAAGATGATAGAATGAGAATTGTAACTTATATTTTTCAAATTATTAAAAATATTAAAATTAATGGTTGGGAAGATACATTTGCAAAAAAAATTAAAGAAAGTAGAAATGAAGAATTACATTATTTAAGAAAAAACTTTAACATTGATGTAATTAGAACATTAATAAATTCAAATATGCCTTTAGTAATGTTAATAGTTTCATTAGGAATATATGTTTTCTCAAATAAAGCACTTGAAATTTCAGATTTATTTACATTTCTCCAATTAATCACATTAATGACAAGTCCATTAATGGCAATTCCATTAATGATAAGTGAATTTTTCAGTAATTTAATTTCAATAACAAGATTACAAAAATTCCTCTTTACTCCAGAACATGATTTCACATCATTTGAAGATAGAAATTCATATTTAAATGATAATCTCCTTGTTAAATTTGACAAAGCTACATTTGGAGTAACAAATACAACAGATTTACCAGAACATCATCAAATTGATCCAAATAGTAGTCTCAATACAACATTAGGTGAAAATACCAAATTAATAACTGATATATCATTTTCAATAAAAAAAGGAGAATTCATAGCAATATTAGGTCAGACAGGTTCAGGTAAAAGTGTTTTAATAAATTCAATAATGAATAATTTTACACTTTTATCAAATAGAAATTCAGTAATTGTTAATGGAACAATATCATATGATCCTCAACAAGCATGGGTAATGAATGATACTATAAAAAATAATATTTTATTCTTTAATGAAATGGATAATGAAAGATATAATAATGTTATTAAAGTTTGTCAATTATTACCTGATTTTGAATCATTTCCTAAAAAAGATGAAAATGAAATTAGTTCTTCAGGAGGAAATTTAAGTGGAGGACAAAGAGCAAGAGTCTCTTTAGCACGTTGTTTATATAAAGATGCTGATTTATATTTATTAGATGATCCACTTGCTTCAATTGATGCTAAAGTTGGAAATAATATTTTTAAAGAAGCTTTTGTTGATTATTTAAAAGATAAAGGTAGAATTTTAATTACTAATGAATTAAGTAATTTATCTCATGTTGACAAAATTATTTATATGGATAAAGGAAATATTATTTTTAATGGTGATTTTAAAGAATTTGTTAAAAAATTTGGAAAAGAATATGAAATTCAAGTTAAGGAAAAAAAAGAAAAAATGGAAAAAGAAGAAATTGAAAATAAAAGAGCTGCTGAAAGAAAAAAATCAAGAAGACTTTCAAAAGCAGATAAAAAAATTATTTTAAATGAATTAAAAAAAATGGCTGATAAAACTGAAAGTGAGAAAAAAGAAATTGAAAAAGCTATTGAAAATCCATTATCTATAAAATCAAAAAAAGGAAAAATATCATTAAGTACATATTTAATTTATATAAAAGTTCAAGGTGGATTTATTATTTTTATTCTTTTAATTATATTTATTCTTTCTTCAAGAATATGTGAAGCTTATAGACAAATTTTTGTTACTTCATGGTCAAAAAGTGCACAAGAAATAGATCATATAAAAGAAAAAGGAATGAACATAAAAAAACATTATTATCACTTTTACAAATATATTATAATAAGTTTTATAGGTATAATATTAAATTTCTTTATTGAATTTGTTATAACTAGAACAACACTTAATTCACTAAAAAATTTACATGAAACAATGGTATATAAATTATTAAGAGCACCAATTAATTTATTCCATGATTTAGTACCAATTGGACAATTATTAAATAGATTAACAAAAGATATTGATTTAGTTCAAACTATAATTGTAGTAGTAACATCATTTTTAAAATCATTAATATGTTTATTTGTTTCAATTTACATATGTTACATATTTAATAATATAATATTAATATTATCTCCAATATTATTTATAATATCTCTCTTATTAACAAACTATTATATTGGAGCAGGAAGAAATTTAACTCGTTTACATAGAGTAAGTTATTCACCAATAATAACAATATTATCAGAATCAATAAAAGGAGTTGAATTAATTCGTAGTGCTAATGTAGAAGAAAATTGTAAAACCAAAATATATAAAAGATTAGATGATCATTTCGCAGTACATTACTTTATAGAAGGAACAAAAAAATGGTATTATCAACGTTTAAGAATAGCATCACATTTCTTTTTAGGAGTAATAATAATATTTTTAATATATAAAAAAGAAAACTTCACACCTCAAGCAATTGGTTTAATATTAGAATATGCACATGATTTTAGTGATGAATTAGCAAATGTTTTACATTTTATGAGTCAAATTGAAGTAGCAATGGTAAGTTTAGAAAGATGTGAAACAGTAACTGAAGTAAAAGGAGAAAAAATTCCAATTAAAGATGAAGAAATTAAAATAAAGAAAGGACAATGGCCAAATAGTGGTAAAATAGAATTTATAAACTTTTCTGCAAAATATCGTCCATTTACACCAATAATATTAAAAAAAATAAATTTAACAATTAATCCAGGTGAAAAAGTAGGTATTGTAGGAAGAACTGGAAGTGGTAAAAGTTCAATAGTACTTTCATTAAGTAGAATTATTGAAGGATTAGAAGGAAAAATAGAAATAGATGGAGTTGATATTAGTAAATTAAATTTAGATGATTTAAGACAAAGTATTACAATTGTTCCTCAAGATTCATTTTTAATTGAAGGTACTTTAAGAGAAAATTTAGATCCAATGAATAAATATCAAGATAAAGAAATTATTAAATTTTTAGATGAATTTTCTTTATTTAAAGATTTTGAAGATAATAATAAAAGATTAGATATTGAAATTAAAGAAAATGGAAGTAATTTATCAATTGGGGAAAAACAATTAATTTGTTTTGTTAGAGCTGCTTTAAAAAAAAGTAAAGTTATTATTTTAGATGAAGCTACTAGTTCAATGGATGTTCAAACAGAAAAAATTATTCAAAATAATATTAATGAAAATTTAAAAGATTGTACTATTATTATGATTGCTCATCATATTCAAATGGTTAGTGCTTGTCAAAGAATTATTGTTATTGATAAAGGAGAAATTGTTGAATGTGATAGTTATGAGAAGTTGATGAATGATAAGAAAAGTAAATTTTATGAACTTTATTCTGAAAGTTTGATTTCTTAAAAATTGGGTTCATATATTTATTTCTAATATTTATTTCTTTTTTATTGTTTTGATTTATTTTTTAGATTTTTAATTTTTAAAAATTAAAAATAATATTATTTAATTGTTGGATTTTGAAATTTATTTTTTTATTATTGGTAATTAAATTAAATAAGAATATTTTAATATTTTTTATTTAAGTGAAAATTTCCAATAGATAAAAAATATAAAATAAATAATATAAATAATATTTATGAAAAAATATATGACTAATAATTAAAAATTTGAAAATATTTTCCTTCTTTTCCATATTTAAAATTAAGTTCATTTACTTTATTCCATTTATCATCTTCATATATTTATCATCAATATAATCATTAATATTTTATTTTTATTATTTATTTGAATAATTATACAACTATATAAAAATAAAAATGGAAATTTCTCAAGAAATACCAAAAAAAGATGATGAAAATTCACCATTTGATAATGATAAAGATAATAATGATAATTCAATAACATATTATATGGAAGATAAAAATATTAATGAAATAGAAAATGAAAATGATATTATAAATGAAGAAAATAAAGTAAATAAAAATAAAATATCAAAAAAAAATAAAAAAGAAAAAAAATACGAAAAAAAGAATGAAGAACAAACAACAAAATCTATAAATAATAAAAATGAAGAAGAAGAAGATGAAAATGAAGAAGATAATGAAGAAAATAAAATAAATGAAATTATAGATGAAGAAGATGATTCTGAAAATTTATTAGAAAAAACACTTCAAAAAAGACATTTTATGGAAAACACAATTTCATTTAATAATAAAATAGAAAAAAGTTATGAGAAAAAGTTAAATATAAATGCAAAAAATCCAAAAGAATTTGATGATTATTTAATAAGATTAAAACAATATAATTCAAAAAGAAATGAAGAATTAGAAGAATTAAAAAATAAATGTTACTTAAAAGAAAGAAGAAAATGTACTAATATTCCTAATATAAATAAAAAAAGTAAAGAACTTGTTAAAAATGATAATTTAACTTTTTTACAAAGATTAAAGAAAGAACAAGAAAGAGCAAAAATAAAAAAAAAACAGTTAGAAGAACAAATAATTGTTGAAAGGGAAAGAAAAAAAGAAGAAGAATTAAAGAGAAATGATTATAAAATTAAAAAAACAAAAATAGATGAAAAATGGAATAAAAGATTAAATGAAATGAATGAAATTCAAAAAAAAAATCAAGAAAAATTTGAACAAATAAAAAAAAGAGTTAAAGATGAAGAAATGAAAGAATATATTTTTCAACCAAAAATAAACACATCAAAAAATAAAAATACTAAAAATAACAATTCTTTAAATAATAATGATACAAATAATATAAAAAAAAAACATAAAAGAACAGGTTCAGCAATAATAACAAATAGATTATATAATGATGATTTATTAAAAAGAAAAGAAAATAAAGAAAATTTAATAAAAAAATATACACCTACATTTCAACCAAAAATAGATGAAAAAAGTAAAAATATGAAATTAAATAGGAGAAAAAATGAATATATGTATAGATATATTTTATTTAATAAAACTAATTATGATTGTCATAATTATTCATATGAAAGATCAAACGGACAATCATATACAAATACTCAATGGAATATTCATAATAAATTAGATGATTCTGAATATGAAAAATCAGAAGACTATATTTTAGATGATGAAAATAATAATAATAAAAAATATAAAAATTATAACCATAATATTGAAATTCAAGAAATTGATGAAGAACAAATTGATGATTTAAATTTAAATAAGGATGAAATAAATGATAATATTATTGAAAATAAAAATAATGAATAAATATTATAATATATTGTAGAATAATTTTAAATATAAATAGTTTTTTTTCAAAATTAAAATTTATTTAATTTTATTTTTATATATTTATAATTTTGATTTATAAAATATTGACCATTTCATTTGTTCTTTTATTTCAGAAATAAATTTTTGTTTTGTTTCATTCTTTTTTATCTTTTCCAAAATAAAATTAGAATTATTTTTATTATGATTTACTTTTATTGGAGTAATGTCATTAAAAATATTGTTTCCTATGTTTTTACTTTTAAAATTTGAATAATTTTTTTGCTTTGGTGACATAGGTAATGAAATTTTTTTAATACGTTTTATTTCAGAAGAATTCTTATTATTAATTTTATAATCAATTGATTTCTTAATAGAATCATTAATAGAAGAATTTTGAGAAGAGAATTTATATTTTTTTATATTTCTATTTGTGTAATTATTAAAAACTAAATTTTCAACAGATTTTTTATTATTTCTACAAATTACTAATTTTAAATTATTAACATTTACAGTATTTAATTCAAAAATATGTTTTGTTTCTTCACTAACATTTCTATTTTTATTTCTAAATTTAGTTATTTTACAACTTTCAATTTGATTATCATTAATCTCATTTAATTTAACTTTTTTCTTATTAATTATTTTAAAAAATTTCTTTTCATTTTCTTTACGAGCAGAATTAATAGGAGAATTAATTGAAGATGTTAACTTATTATTTCTTTCTTTACTTTTAATAGAAGAGGAAATGGTAGAATAAATTTCATGTGAAATAATATAAATTTTTTTCTTCTTATCTACACTTAAATTTCCTTTCAACTCAATTTTTTTTTTCCTTAATTTCACATTAAAAATTCTTTGACTAAATTTATAAAATTTTTCTTTTTTAATATTATCAATACTAATTCTTTTCAAAGGATTAATTTCTAACATTTTACAAATTAACTCTTTTGCATTTTTATTAAACCAAATAGGAAACTCTAATTTTTTTTCAATAATTTTATTATAAACTCTAAAAATATTTTTACCTTCATAAGGTAAATATCCAGTTAACATAACAAAAAGTAAAATTCCCATACTCCAAATATCAAATTTTTCACCATCATATTGATTACAAATAAAACTTTCTGGACTTGCATAATTTACACTTCCACAAGGAGTAGATAATAAATTATTATTTTTAATATAATTACATAAACCAAAATCAATTAATTTAATTTCTAAATTTTTTAATATTAAAATATTTTCTGGTTTTATATCACGATGACATATTTTATTCTTATGTAAAAATTCAATAGTTGAAAATATTTGATAAAATATTATTGATGATTCTTCATTTGATAATTTTTCTTTTTTTGAAATGTATTCGTATAAATCTCCAGTTTTAATATAATCCATTATTATAAAAAATGCTTCTTCTGTTTCAAATGTTTTATATACTTTTATTATATTTGGATGATTTATTGAAGATATTATTTCAAGTTCTCTTTTTGTTTTTGTTTTATCATCTTCAGTTAAATAGGCTTTTGTTATTATTTTCATTGCATATAATTTTTTTGTTTTTGTGTTTTCTATTAAATATACTTTTCCAAATGTCCCTTCTCCTATTATTTTTTTTATGTTTGTATCTGGTAAATTATCTTTATAAATTTGAGAATTGATTATTTCTTTGTTTAATAACATATGGTTTTTTTAGTTTTTTAAATTTAATTTTTTTGGGGTAATTTAAATTTATATTAAGTGAAATTATTTTGTATTGATTTTTAAATTTAAATTTTAATGGAAAATAAATATTTACTATAAGGGAAAAAGAAAAGTTAATAAATATTATTTTTTTATGAAAAATAAATTTGAAAATATTAAAGTTTTAATTGTTCATTTTGTAATTTTTCTTTTAATTCTTTTTCTTTTACTTTTTTAATAAGATATAAAAGTATTATAGTTAAAAACATACTTAATTGAAATATAATATTTGAAATTTTTCTTTTATATGAATTTTCTATAAAATTAAAACTTAATAGTTTTTTTAATGATATAATCAATGATTTAATTAACCAAATTAAATTATCAATTAAAAGTGTTTTTAAAATAGAAACAATATAAAATATATCTAAAAATGATGCAAAAATATTTATTATTGATTGAATTCCTCCAATTAATGCATATATCATTTTCATAGTTTCATTCAAATTTTGATTATTATTAATATTTTGTCGAGGAATAAAATTCATATTTTAATTTAAAAATTGAATTAATTTAATATATTCATTTTAAAAAATTATTTATAAATATATGAAAAAAATTAATTTATATAAATAAAGCATATTTATAATTTTTCTGTTTTTGGTCTAAATAATATTTCTAATCTTTTAGTTTTAAATTTATTTTTTGAATTATTATTTTGTACATTTGTTAATATTTTCATATCTTTTTGAAAATTTTTATATTTATTTTCACTCATCATATCATCAATATTCATTTTAACAATTAATGATTGTTTAGGACTAGTATTTAAATAGTTTTTTGACTTCTTATAATTTTTACTTTTTTGATTTTCATTTTTATTCTCTTTTTCTTTTTGATTATGTTGATTATTTAAATAATTTAATTTTGCTTCAGGATGTTTTTCAAAATAATTTTTGATATAAATATCAATAGTTTCAAATTTATTAGTTTTTAAGTTAAAAATAATTTCACCAAATAAAAGAAAAATATTATAAAAAAGTTTATAAGGGAATTTAGAAAAGTAAATAGAATTATTATTATAATTTTGATTATATAATTCTTTAATTTGTTGAAAACAAATAAATTGTATTTTATTAATATCAGTTATTTTATAATATTGAAGTGGAGTTGAAGGACTATTTATTTTATTTGAATTATTTTGTTCTTCATATATGTAAAAATAAGGAACAAAAAATTGAGAACAAAATTTACATTTTGTAACTGATAAATTCTTTTTTTTATTATATTCTAGATTCTCTCTTAAATCCCAAATATCATTTGGTTTTTTACAATAATCACAAATTGATATTGATTGAATTATATTTATTCCAAAATTATATGAATATTTTTCTTTTATTGAGTTTTGGTCTTTATTTATATTAATTAAATCTAATATTGAATTACAGTTTTTTATATATTCTTTTTTATTTAAATTTATTGAATTATCTCTTTGTATATTTTGGTAATTGAATTTTATAGACTTTTCATAATTTAATAATTCCTCTGATTCATGTTTGAATTTAAAAAAAGAAATTAAATGTTTCTCATATTTCATTATCATTTCATGAAATTCATATATTATAGGTTGAGTTTTTTTATCAATAAAAGTTTCTGAAGTTAATCTATTTAATATTTCTTTAATTTTTGATTCATTTTTTTTTGAATAATTATTTAAATTTTTTGTTATTTCATTATATTCTTTATTTAAAATATTTGTAATTAATCCTTTTTGATTATCTAAATTTATATCTAATAAATTAAAATCTACTTTATAATCATTTAATTTTAAATATTGATTATTAATTAAATTTTCATCTAAAGGATCTGTAAAAATATTATTTTGATTATAATTTAAGATTTCTAATTGAGGTGATTTAATAGAAATTGAATGATATATATTAATTTTAAATAAGTATTCTAAAGATTTACCATTCTTTTTCCTTTCTAAACCAGTAATAAAAATTTTATATATATTTTCAAAATCTTTAATTAAACTTTTTTCTCTAATTCCAGGATTCATTTTAATTTCGAGATTTTGATATTTAAAAGAAATTTTTTTAATTCCTATTTTATGATTCTGATCAACAATATGATTAATATTTTGAATAAAAACATCAAATATTGGTTGATCTTTTAAATATTTAAGAAAAGGTTGAATATCTTTTGATGAATCTTCAATAAATTTTATCATATCAAAAGTTTTATCTTGACTTTCTTCATCTGATAGAATATAATGTTTTTTTTCATCATAATTTTCGAATAAATCTAACATAAAATTAAAAAATAAACCTCTAATTGCAATATCATTAATTTTATTATTATCATTTGTTGAATCACTATAATGAATATTTGTATAATTAATATAATTATTTTTAATATTATAATCTAAAGTATTATCTTCATTTAATATAGAATTATTTGGAAAATGAAAAATATCAATAATTTTACTTAAATCATCAATTAATTTTCTTATTCTTGAAAGAGGAAATTTTTCTTGTAATAAATATTCATTATTTTCAATATATAATTTATTATTAACAACATCTAAAACAACATAATTAGAATTATTAGCATTTAAGATTTGTTCTAAATTATTAAAATGTTTTGAATAAATTCCAAAAATTGCTCCACTAAATGATCCTAAATATTCTAAATCATTAGGATTTAAATTACAAACTATTGAATAAATTGAAGGAAATGGAAAAATTAATTGAAATAAACTATAAATAATCGGTCCTATTGTTTCTTTATTTGAATGAAAAATTACTATTACACTATTCATTAAAATTGATATTATTATCATTACTATATTTCTAATTGATATTGAAGAAAATAAAATATTAAATGATATTTCGTGATAAAATTTTGAATTATTAAAATTATAAATATTTTCATTAATACAAAATAATAATTGAGTTGTTTCATATTTAGGTAATAAAATATTATTTAATAGGAAATTTAATATATTTTCTATTTTATAACATTTAATTCCATTAATAGTACTTTGATTATAAATTTCTGTCAATAAATTTTTAAAAGAAATAAAAAAAGGTTTTGTTGAAAAAAAACTTATATATTTAGATAAATAAATTTCAATATTATCTTTTATATTTACTGGGTAATATTTTTTAAGAAAAAAGCCAAAATAATGATCTCCATTTTCATTTGTAAAAATCATTGAAAAATACTTTTCATTTTTTTGAATAAAATATGCATTTTCACTTGGTAATAAAGGGTAAATCGAATCTAATTTTAAAGAATAAATATTTTTATTTTTGATTTTAGGAAAAACATTTATAGTATGATATTTATATTTTATTTTGAGTCCATTTATTTTTTTTTTTTTTAAGTTTGAATTTTGTTGTTTATACATTTCTATTATTTTATTATCATCAGTATTATCTATTTTAATTGTTTCAAAAATTGCAAAATAATCAATAAGTCTTATATTTGAAAATAATTCAGCCATGAAAAAAATTTATAAGTTTAAATAATTAATGAATAAGAATGTTTATATTAAAAAAAGTAATAAAAAGGTAATGTAGATTAAAAAAATAATAATAAAAGATATGATTTAATTAATGATTGAAAAATTGAATATTTTATTTTCTTAATTCATATCAAATTAATATGATTTAGTTTAAAAATAAATAATTAATTCAATAAATTATTATAATAAACTATAAAACAATATTGCTTTCCATCTAATAAAGAATTATTTTTAAATAAAGAGATACAATAAATTATAATTTATTTATTGAAATTATTAAAATTTTACTAAATATTAATAGATATGTATTTGCACTTTCAATTTATCTTATTAAACTTTATATCAAAATAAATTAAATAATTTAGAATTGAATAAAATTTTTTATTTTTTAATAGAGAATATTTTAAAAATTGTAAAATAAATAATATATTTTTTACTCTATATTATAATAAATTATTTTTTTAAAATGTCAATTATTTTTATTATAAAAAATATTATTTAAAAAATTTTTTAAAAGTAGGAGTAGTCAATCCTATTTTTTTTATATTTTTAGGATTTTTATTCATATTATTAAGATTAAGACTAGGTTTATTATTAGAATTATTACTAGAAATAATATTATTACTTAAATTATAACTATGACTATTAGTATTTGATTTATTTCCTTGAGTTAAAGATAATTTACTATTATTAACTTTTGGTGAAAAAATTGTCTCTTCATAAATTTCATATTCTTTTTGATTAAAAACTTTAAATGCACTATTATTTTTTTTTCCTCTTCCAGTACTTGCACTACTAGCATTAATAATATTGCTATTACTATTACTATTATAATTACTAATATTAGTACTATTATTATTATTACTATTATCTATATTCATTAAATTTTTTGTCATACTTAAATTAACATCACATAAATCTTTATTATTATTAATTAAATTTTTTGCATCATTTAATAATTCATTTAATTCATCTTTAATATCATTTTGACTTTTTAAAATAGTAGAAATTGAGTTTTTACTATTATAAAAAGAATTACTCAAAGTATGACTTCTTTGATTAATAGAATCATTTAAACCTTTTCCAAAATTTGGTGTTGTTTGATTAAAATTATATGATCCTCTGTTTGATAAAAGATTATTATTTGATAATAATAATTTATTTTCTAAACTTTTAATATCACCTTTTGCTTTATCACATTCTGCAGTTAAATTTATTATTTGGCTTTTTGATTCTGAAAATTCTTTTGTTTGAATATTATATCTTTCTTTCCATTGTTCTAATTCTTTTTCTAAAAAAGTTATTTTTTGAATATTTAAAGCAGATACTTTTTCATCATTTAATTTAATTAAAAGTATTTCTTCATCTTTTGTTTTTAATTCATTATTTAATTTATCTATTTCTAAAGTTAATTTTTCTATTTTTGCTTCATTTTGTTTTGTTAAAGAAGATAAAGTCATTTCATTTGTTTCTTTTAAAGTTTTTTTTTCTAATTCAAAATTTTTTATTTTTTCTTCTTGAGCTTTATCTTTTATTTTATATTCAATTAACATATCATTATATTTATCAACAGTTTGTTTAAATTCATCTTTATCTTTTTTATATTCTTCATTTAAATTTAATAATCTTGTATCTATTATTTCTTTTTCATTTGTTAAATTTTGAACTTTTTTTTCTAATTCTTTTTTAGGGTTTTCATAATATTCTTCGATATATTTTTTAATACTTGAAATTATTTTATCAAAAGAAATTTGTTGTTTTAAATTAAATTCAGGAATTAAATTATCTACTTTATCTTTTATTTGTAGTAATTCACTAAAAAAAGTAATATAATTTTCTTTTGATATTTTTTCTTTATCCTTCATTAATTCATTTATTCCTCTTTCTAAATCATTAGAATATTTATTTTGTAATAAACTAACATTTTCTTCATTTAGTTTCTTAAATTCTTGATTTAAATTTATTTTTAATTTTTTAATATAATCACTTATATCATCAAATTTCGCATTATTTTCATCTTGGAATTTCTTAATTAAATCCTTAATTAAATTTTGATTAAATTGTTCTAATTCAGAAAAAAAATTATTACTATTTAAATTATCTTTTTGGAATTTAATAATTTTATTTTTATATTCATTAACAATTAAATTAATACTTTTCAAGCATTCATTGTTAATAATATATTTCCAAGAATTTTCAATAATTGGAATTGCACCTTCATTAATGCAATTAATAACATTTTCAACTAAATCAATTAACATAGGTCCTGATAATATTTTCCCGTTAAAATTTTTAGGTTTTATTTTCATTAAAATTTTATTTCTTAAAATTTGACTTTGATTAATAAATTCAGGCCTTATTTTTTCTTTAGGTAAAAACATTAAATTTTGTAAATCATTTTCATTTTCAACTGGTCTTACCATAGGAAAACAATCTCTTTCATGAAAATAAGTTTTAATTAATTTTCTTACTTGATTTTTTTCTATAATAGTATCTGAGGAACCTTTTTGTTCATTTAAAGCATTTTCTAAATATTGTTTTGCTGTTATTACATTACCTTCATTATCTTCTAATTTTAAAGCAAAATCTCTTAATAACCATAAAAAACTTGGAAAATATTTGGACATTTCTTCTTCTTCATTTATATTATTATTATTATTATTTCTTAATTTTAAACTTTTTGATATATTTAGTATTAAACTTAAATTATTTAATGCATTTTCATCTATTGTTCCAAAAGAATTATAAATGAATAATGAACTGATTAAAATTGATATTAAAAATATTTTTGTATCATGATTTACTTCTTCATCATATGCTCCTAAACCTTCTGTGTCTATTAAAAAAGCAGGAAATTTATCTTTGGAATGATTATTTGATATCATTATTGGTTTTGACCATAACCATATTCCTTTTGTACATGGACGAATTGTTGGTCCTACATCAAATCCTTCATTGTTTATATTATAATTTTTTATATTATTATTATTATCATTATTTTCATTATTATCGTTGTTATCATTATTATTATTATTATTATTAGAATTGTTATCTTCTTTATTTTGTATATTATCTTTATTTTCTAAATTTATATTATTTTCTTTATTGTTATTTTCTATATTATCATTCACTTCTTCTATATTATTTTTTTTTTCTATGTTTTCTGAACTATTATTATTTAATTTATTTTCTGTTTTTTCATTTTGTTCATTTAATGTGTTTGTTATTAAAACTTTATTTAATAAAAAAGATTTTCCTGTTCTATATTTTCCAACCAAACTAACAATTCCTATTTTTGAATTCGATACTTTACTTATTATTTTTTTCGCTTCTGGAGTTATGCTAAATTTCTTTAGTTTAGAATCAAAAATAATAAAAGGAATAGCAAGTTTTTGTTTAATACTTTTTTCTTCATTGAATGAAGTTTCTGACATTTAATTTTTAAATTTTTTAATATTTTTTTACAAATAATAAATTTAATTATATTAAATTATATTAAATTAATGTCAAATGCTGATTTATTACTAAAAACTTTTAATACTGAATTATTAGATCACACACAAAAGCTTTTTAAAAAAATTCATCCAAGTCAATTTATTTATCAATTATGTCAAAAATTAAAATTAAATCCTCCAATTTATGAATATTATGAAGAACTGAATAATAGTTTTAAATGTAAAGCAACTTTAAATAATTTAATTGCCGAAGGTTATTCAAATAATAAAAAAGATGCTAAAAGTATAATTTTATTATTTATTAAATATTAGAAATTGCTTCTGAACAATTATTTATGGGTATGTTAAAAAATATTTCTAGTTTTCATGGTATTATTCAAATTTTGGAAATTGATTATTCTTTTAAACCTTATTTTTTTAGAAGTGAAAATTTAGATAATTTAAGAAATGATAATTTAATAAGAAAAAAAAGAGATAGAGATAATAATAATGTTAATGAAAGTGAAGATGAGAAAGAAGATTATAATTCTAATTTTTTTTTAAAGGATTCAATCAATCAAAAAAAAAAATCCGATGATAATAGTTTTGAATCATCAATTTCACCTCAAAGAAGTTCTGAAAGTAATAATAATAATAATAATTTAATTAAAAAAAATGACATTAATGATAATAATAATGAAAATTTAAATAAGAATAATATTAATAATTCAAATAATAATTTAAATGAAAGTAAAGAAAAACAAAAAAAAAAGAATAATGAAATTAACGATAATAATAATTTAAATGAATTAAATGAAAATGAAATAAATACAGAAAATAATAATAATAATATTACAAATTATGAAGTTATTGATGATAATTATCAAAATTATTATAATAATATTTATTTATTATTCTTTGAATTATATATTTTAAAATGGGAAAGAAGTTTATATGTAAATGAATTATTATCAGTAGACATATATTTTTTTATAGAAAAAATTTCAAATTTTATTCTTCTTTTAAAATCAAATATAAACTTTAATTCTTTTAATCATTTTTTTATTGGTTCATATAAATCAAATACTTTAAGAACAAATAATTTACAAATTGATAGTGTTTTATCTTTTGAAAATGAAATAAAAAATGATAATTATTCACTTATTATTAAAAATTTTAATTCTGAATTAAAAAATAATGAATTTAAAATAGATTTAAAATTAAATGAAAGAAAAGAAAAATATTTTGAAATATCTCGACAAATGTTACAATTCAATTTATATTTAATTCCTTCTCAAAAAACAGAAAATATTTTATTACATCAAAATTTCATGTCTCAAAATTTAATAACAATAGAAAAATTAATTTCTATTAAATTTATTAAAAGTTGGAGAAGAGATAAAAAATTATTTTTTTTTAACCCTGATATAATTGAATTTATTATAGTTTCTTTTGAAAATACAAAAATATATGAATTAATTCCTGGATTTTATCAAAAAATAATATCAGATTTAAATGAAAAGGATTATTTACAAAATTATCAAAAATTAGAAATAAAAAATTTAAAAGAATCACCATTTTATAATAATTTAATAACAGAATCTCAAAAAGCCTTATCAAATATAATAAATCAACAATATTTAGATTTTTTCTAAAAAAACAAAAAATAAAAAATTAAAAAAAGTAAACTTAAAAAACCTTTTTATTTCAAAAATTATTTTTAATTCACATAACTCTATAATTTCAAATCATTTAAAATATAAGAATTTCCTATTTTTTCTCAATTCTAAATTATATTTTAGAATTACTATAATTAAAGAAGTAAGATTACTTTTATTATATTTTTTTATAATTTATATGACATAAAAACAATCTTTTTTGAATAATTAGAAAAATTAAAACAAATAAAAAATAAAAGATTAATCTTTTTCATTATTTAATACTTATTACAATATATTATTTATATTTGTCTATAAATTCTTTTTTTCTTTAATTTAACTTAATTTAGAGAAAGTCTTTTAATTCAACATTTTTATTATATTATTTTTTTTACTTTTTATTAGGTTTAAATTTATTATTTTAATTTTATTTATATTTATTTATATTTAAATACTTTTTATTTATTTTTTTTAATTATTATTATTTTTTGAAATATGAGAAGCTATTTCTTCAAATAATAAAGTTTTTTTTGAATTGCTTTTTATAATATTATTATTAGTATTATTTTTTCTTATTGTAGAAGGTTTTAAAGAAGCAATAGAAATTTTATTTTTAGTATTTGTTCTAAAAGTTCCACTGCTATTAAAATATTGTTGATTATTATCTTTTGAATAAGTAAAATTATAATTATTTATATTTTTCTTTAAATCTTCTATAGAAGTTAATTTAGTATTATTATTTCTTGATAAAATAGAAGGAATTGAAAAATAATAATTTAAATCAGTTCCAATATTATCTAATTTTTTTTTTGATCTTGATAAATTTCTTTGACTGTTTAATTTTCCTGAATTACATTTAATTAAATTTTTTTTTTGAATTATTATTGATTTATTATTTTCATTTATTTTATTATTTATTGAATAATTAATTTGACTATGACTAAAGGAATTTTTATATATTTTTTTTGAAATAAATTTTTCAGAATTAAACTTAGGAGAATTGGTTAAATATATTTTTTTATTTTTATTATTATTATTATTAATATTATTATTATTTTTTTCAAAGTCTAAAAAATATTTTGTATTTATTATTAATTTTCCATTTATTGATTCTTTTATTCCATTATTAAATAATTCTATTATTCTTTTTCCTCTTTTAAATAATTCTTCTTCTTCTTCTTTATTAATATTATTTTTCTTATTAAGTTTAAAAATATTTTCTTTAGAATTTTTACTTGAATTATTTTTAGTAAATGAAGAAAAAGATATAGAATCATTATTTAATTGAATTTTTTTTTTCATTTTATTATTTTTTTAATACAAATAAAATATTATCTTTAATGTTTAATCATAAAAAATCATAAAAAAAACAAATAATTATTTAATATTCATCAAAAGTAAAAAAATAAAAAAATCTTAAAACACTAAAAAACCCAATTTAAATATATAAAAACATAAAAAAAATGAAACCCCAAACAAAAAAATCATTAAAACAAGAAAGAATAGAAAAAGAAGAAAAGAGAAGAAAAGAATTAGAAAACTTAAATAAAAACTTAATAAAAAAATTATATGCAGATTTATTTCAAATGAATGTAGATTTATACCAAGAACATGATTTTACCTTTGAAAATTTTTTATTTGGTTTTTACAAAGAAATAGAAAATAATTTAGATTTCAATAATCCAAATTATAATCAATTACTTCAAAAAATGGATTTAAAGATAAAAGCAAAATTTAATGAAGAAAATAAATTATCATATGATTTAAATGGAAGACAATTAAAATTAGAAATAAATAAATTAAATCAAGATGATGATTGGGCTTTAATATATAATTATAAAAAAGCTTTATTTGAAGAAGAAAAAAGAAAATTAAAAGAAGAAAAAGAAAAAAAAACAAAAGAATATTTTAATGAATTAGATAATCAAATTAATATTAAAAAAAACTTTATTGATCCTGTTGAAAAAAAAAAAAATGAAATATATGATTATGACTTAAAAGAAGAAAATCAAAAATTAGAAAATCAAAAAATTGAAAATCAAGGAAAAATAGATAATATAAGAAGAAATTTAATAAATGATATTGGAATTAAAAATGAATATTTAAATGAATTAGAAAATCAAAATTTATTATTAAATCAAGAAAATAAGAATTTAATAAGTGATAAAATTTTATTTTTTGAATCTATTAATAATGAAGAAAGTAAAAAAAGTAATTTTCCAATTGAAGAAATTGAACAAATTTTATTAGAAAAAAATGTTAATAAAATTAAAGATTTAATTAATACAATGAAATATAAAAAAGAATTAAGAAATCAAATGGATGAAAATGTAAAAAGAATAGAAAGACCTAATAAAATGTCTGTTGAAGAAAGAAAAATTAATAAAGATTTATTACAAGCTGCAAGAGAATATTTTAAAAATCATCATTAAATAAAATACTTTTTTTTATTTAATTTTTTGGTTAAAAAATTTAAAAAAAAAATGAAAAAAATTTTTAAATAACAATTATAAAAAAAATAATTATTAAAAAAAAAGAAAATATTATTCCCAAATTTTAATTGTTTCATCATCAGAACAAGAAGCTAATTTTCCATTTTTTAAAATAATAAAACAAGTAATAAAATTATCATGAGCTTCTAAAGTATAAAGTAATTTTTTTTCTTTTAAATCCCAAAAATTAATAACTTTATAACTACTAGAAGCTAATCTTCCATCACTTAATTCACATAAATAATAAACACCCATATTAAACTGATTAAAAATAATCTCACATTTTTTTTCTTTAAAATCCCAAATTTTAATATCTTTAAAACTTCCAGAAACAAATCTTCCATCTTTTAATTTAATTAAAGAATAAATAGGACTATCATGTGCTTCAAGATTATAGAAAACTTTTTCATCTTCAATTGTCCAAAATTTAATTAATTTATCATCTGAACATGAAATTAATTGAGAATAATTATTATCAAATTGAAGAAATGAATTTACTTTATCAGTATGACTTACTAAATTATATATACATATTGATTGATCTATATCCCATATTTTAATTGAATGATCTTTTGAACTTGAACCAAGAGATTCAAAACTTTCTCTTGAATAATCTTTTTTGGGAACTGTTAATATTTTTAAATATATTATATAATCTGTATGTCCATTTAATGTTCCTATGTTTTCAAAAGTGTCTTTTGACCATATTTTTATTTCTGAAAATGAACCTGAAAAAAATCTCTTTTTATGCTTTTGTTTACATAAAGAATAAATTGCACTTTTATGAGCATTTATTATTTTAAAAATATTATTTTCTTTTAAATTCCATATTATAATATTTTTATCTTCTGAACATGAAGCTAAATATTTTGAATTTAATTGTAATAAATTAAATATATATCCTTTATGACCTATAAATTTTTGAGTTGAATATGCATAATTATTTCTTATATTTATATCAAATTTAAAAGGTTCTGAATTTGCTTTTGAAATGTATATTTCACTTAATTGTAAATTTTCACTTAATTCACTTGAAGTTTCAAAATTTATGTTTTGAAGTTCAAATTTACTTTGATGTAAATATGTTAATATTGAATAATCGTTTTGAACTGTATTTAAATCTTTATAATAATAATAATATATAAATTTCAATAATTCAAATATTTTATTTGTTGATTTCATTTTTTCTGCCATATTATTCATATATTCATTTTTTAATTTTGTTAGTTTATAAATACATTGATCAATTGCATTTAAATTTTTATTTAACACGTGATGAAATTTTTGAGAAAAATTAACTTTAATATTACTTAAATTTTTATTAAAAGATTTAAAATTTCCAAATTTTAATTTTTCCTTTTTAAAGCCATTAATATCATTCTTTAAATTTTCAAGTAAAATAATATTATGTTCATTATGATCTGAGTTACAAAATTGGCAAAAATCAACATTACAATCAAAGCAATGATATAAATTTCTTTCTTTATAATGAATATCACAATTTTTAACTAAAGTTAATTGAGAAGTCCAAAAAATACATTTTTTACAAGAATTTTCTTCTCCATGTTCAATACAATCATTATCAATATAAAATAAATTATATAATTTATCAAAAGAAACTTCTAATATATTATTAATATCACAAAAGCAATTTATTGTTATTGTATTTTTTTCATTTTTAAATTGATCTAAACCTGATTTTAACATTTGTCTTGATAAACAAGGAATACATAAAAAATGATTGCAAGGAAATTTTAAAGCTGATTTCATTATTAAATTATGACAATATGAACAATTTATTGGATTATTTATATATTCTGTTTCTGATTTATCTAATTTTAAATTTTGAGATATTGTTATGTTTTCTTTTATTTTTGTAGTATTTGTTTTTTTTTGATCTTTTTGATTTTTATTATTATTAGTTATACTTTTTCTTGAACTTCTCCTAATGGAACTTTGACTTGATTGCATTTTTTTTAAATTTTTATATATATTAAATATATAAAATTTAGTTTGAGTTGAATAGAAGGAATTAAATATTTAAATAATAATTAAATATACTATTATTTTTTATTCAATAAAAAAATATTTATTTTAATTTACTATTAAATTGGCGTTTATATTTTCTATAAAAATTTGACAATATTTTGATATTAAAAATTCTCCTTCTGCTTTATAACCATTATTTAACATTTGATTTAATTCATAATATACAACACTTAAATTTTTAGTTAAAATATCTTTAAAAGGATTAATTGAAGGAATCCATAAATCTAAATTAAAATATTCTTTTTGAAGTAACGACTTAATTTTATCTAAATCCTTATGATCCATTTTAATTAACCCAAATTGTTCTTTTGATTTTTGAATATTATTATTATTTATTTCTTCAGAATACATTATGTTATTAATCATTTCTTCATTTAAACCAATCCATTTTAAATTATTAATAGACATAAATTCATTTTCTCTTGAAGATTTTTTAGAACCAAAAAGATAATTTAAATATATGTCAATTCCATTTGGATCATGATCACCAAAATAAAAATATGGAATATCAGGATATAAATTATATATTTTTTTAATAAATATTTTTGTTAAATAATCCGGGTAACCTTTACCTGTTATTAACACTATATTTTTAAATACTTTAGTAAATACATTATTTTCTAACAAATTAAAGAATATAGTTTCTTTTTCAACTATTAAAATAAATAAAGGTTTATTTGTATTATCTATTGTAAATTCATCTGTGAAATATTCATATGTTATTAAATTAATTTTATTATAATTATTATTTGAAATATTTAATTGTTCTCCATATTGATTTTTTAAATTAATATTACCACAAAATAATCCTTTTGCAGAAGGAAAAATAGGTAATTCAAATCTATTAATAACTAAAAGAGAACAAATATCATTTAAAATATTATTAATATTCTCAACAGATTTAAATAATTCTACATTATTATAATATAATTCTCTTTTAGTTGAAGAAGAACAATTATAAATTTTTTGACAAATAATTGTCATTAATTTAAAAATTTTTGCAATTTTGGATGAATTGTAATATAATATAAATTTGGAATAAAAATATTCATTTGTATTTTCTGGTAAAACATAATATCCTTCATCAAAATTAAATTTACTTGTTTTTTCTAAATCAATTATATTTAATTCTAATAATTCATTTTTCAGTAATTTTTCTATAACTAAATTAAAGAATTTTTCAATTTTTTCTTTTAAAGATTCTCTCATTTTTAAAATATAAGATTTATTCATTTGAGGATATAAAGAAATAAAACTTTGGTCATGAGTTTGATTTACATAATTTTGAGACAAAGGATATTTTTCACTTTGAAAATTATTTTGACATTGTGATAAAGGTTGATGTATATAATTTTGAGAATAAAATTGATATGAATTATCATTAAAAGAATTCATTTGATTTAAATTTGAAATAAGATTATCATCAAATTCATATTCAGCTATAACTTGTGAAGGGTAAAAATTAAAGTATTCATCATCAAAAAATTTTTCCATGAAAAACAATAAAAATTTCTTCTTTTAAAATAAAAAAGAGTTTTTAATATATAAATAAAAAAAATTAAATTAAAATAAGAATATTAATTAAATTTATCTAATAACATGATCTAAATTACAAAAAGAATTTTTATCTTTATTAAAATAAACTTCATTATAAATTTGATCAAAATCATTAATATTCCAAAATCTAATAGTTTCATCAGGAGAAGCAGTTAATAAAGTACATCCATCAGGAGAAATAACACTATATAAAATTCTATTTAAATGTCCTCTTAATTCAAAAAACTTTTTCATTTTAGGATATTTATAAAAACAAATTTGATTATTATTATAACCACAACAAGTAATTAATTCCTTTTCAAATTTATTAAAAAAAACATTACAAATTTGATTTCCAGAATAATAATCTTTAATTAAAGTTCCATTATCATAATTCCAAAATTTAATAGATTTATCTTTTTTTCCTCCACAAGAAACAATAATATTTCTTTCATATAAACTAAAATTAATAGCTTTAATAGCAGAAATATGTTTAGTTAAACAGAATTTAGGTTGTAAAATAGGATAATCAAATATTTTATTTAAATTAATATTATTAAAAGTATTTTTCTTTAAATTATTTAATCCATTAATATCCCAAATACATAATAAATTATCATTACCTCCTGAAATTAAAGTATTTCCTTCATAATTCCATTTTAAAGAACAAATTTCATTTTGATGTCCTTTTAATATATTTATTATATGATTTTTATCTCTTACATCATGATTAATAATATTTGTATCCTTAGAACCTGTTGTTAAAATATAATTATTCCATGATAAAGAACATATTCTATTATTTTCTTTATGACCATTTAATTGTCTTATTTTTATTTTTTTTTCTATATCATATAAAAGACAATTTCCATTTGATAATCCTATTGCTAAACAATAACCATTATTCATAAAATTTGTAGAACATATTTCTAATATATTATTGTCTAAAGAAAATAAATATTCGGTTTTATTTGTTTCTGGATTATATAAATATTGAGAATTATTTAAGGGAATTGATATTATATTTTTTATTCCCCAGTCTATTATATTATAATAAAAATCATCTTTTATATTTGGAGCTTCTAATATTTTTATTAATTTTGGATTTTCTCTTTTTTTTATTTTTTCTTTTTTTAATTTTTGAATTGTTTTGTTTTTTATTATTGAATTTAATTGACTTAATAAATTTTGATTATTTAAACTTTTTTTATTTGATTCATTTTCACTTTTTAAATTTGAAAATTTTAAAATTGAATTTTTTTTTATTTTTCTTAATGTATTTAAATCAACTGAAATTGAATTGTCTATATTATTTAAATTTGAATTATTTGTATTAAAAGACAAAGCTTCCATCATTAAAGAATTTAATATTGAAATTGAAGAACGATTAATTTGATTTTCATTTTTATTTTTTAAATTTAAATTTTTAATGTTTGATTCAGTCGAATTTATATTTAAAAATAAATTTTCTATTTCTATTTCTTCTTCTTTTCCATTTTTTTGAGGAATAAATCTATCATAAATTTTCTTTTGTTCTTTTTTATTATTATTTAACGGAGTTGTAAATAATGAAATTTTTTTTTTTTCATTTTCTTCATTTTCTCTTAAGTTATTATTTTCTTTTGTTTTATAAAAGGAGTTTATTTCTATATTATCTAAATTAAAATTTGATATTTCATAAAAAGAAGAATTTATTTGGTTTTTAAAAATAGAATATTGATTTTTTGTTTCTGAATTTTGGAAAATATTTTCTGCGTTTGACATATAAATGTTTTTTATGGTAATTTTTTACTTAATTATTATTTAAATTTTTTCTAATTTTTATTTTTTTTTGAAAATTTCAATAAATAAAATTTAATAATTGTTTTAAAATTATGATTAATATTTTTTATTATATAAATTAATGTAAAAAAAAATTTGTTTTTGTCATAAAAATTTTAATAAATATAATTAAGAATTATTTATTATACAAAAATATTTTAAAATAAACAATGAAATAGAATATAAAAAGTACTACTAAATCAATCAGAATTTTTTATTTATTAATATTATTGTCTTTTTTACGTTTACAAATACAAAAGAGAACAATAACGATGATGGCAATAAGGATTATTGAAATAATAATGCTGATTATTAAAAGAGTATTTTTTGGTTTTTTTTCATTTTCATTTTCATTGTTCTCATATTCATCTTTCACATTTTTATTATCATCAATCACATAGTTATCATCATTAGACTTATTTTCTTCATCTTCTTTTTTTTTTTTACTATTATCAGGATCATTATCAGTATTATTATCAGGATTAATCTTTTTATTATTGTTTTCATAAATTGTTTCAATTTTTTTTTCAACACAATCATAAAGATCATTACATAATTTTGTTCCTGAACATATTCTATTATAAGGAGGACAAGTTATTGTTCCTTCAAAACCTTCTATTTCATAACTTTCAATATTATTTCCATTTTTACATGTAAATTCTGTTTCTCCTATTTTAATTGTATAATGCTTTAAAGTATTATCACATTGAATTACTTCATAACAAATAGCTTTTTCATTTGAATATTTACTTTTAATTTCTTCAGTTAGTGAAGAATTTACTAATGAACTCATAAAACAAAATGAAGTATCACTTAATTTTTCTCCTATTTCAGTATAATTTTCTTTTCCAATACTATTACATCTACTATAATAATAGAAATTATTAGCTTTTTCATAATCATTTTGCATTACAGGACAATAATTTGCAATATCCCATCCTCCTTTTAATGGATTACTATAATATTGATATTTCTTAGGAATATTTTCATCTTCTGGATAAATACCTAAATAACAATATCCTCTATCAATTAATCCAGGAGAACAAAAAGGATCTCTTTGATTATTACAAAATTCCAATTTAAAATTACTTTCTTCATTATTTTTATTAACACAATCACCAAATAAAAAATTATATCCTTCATTTTTTCCAGTTTTAAATAATCCTCCTGAATAATAATTAACTTTATACCAATTACTATCTTCAAAAACAGCTAAAGTAATATCACTAATGACAATTTCAGGATAATCTACTCCAATCATATAATCACCAAGCATTATTCTAGCTTCCCAATGAGAACCTGCAGTATCAGAACCTCCTTGATCTTCTAATTCAACTCCTAAAAGACAATCAGTATTAAAATGTTTTTTTGCTTTTTCAACTACTTTAGGAGTACTTAAAAATTGTCTTTTAATACCATTAATTTCAATATCAGAAACAGTTTGTTGTAAATTAGGAAGTTTATTAAAATATGGGAATAAATCACTATTAAAAGCAAGAACATGTGAAATTTCATGTAATAATAAATTAGAAATAAAAATAATATGATTTTTTGTAAAAGTATCAATAGCAGTATTTAATTCAACAACACCTAAAATAGGTCTATTAGTGTTTTTATTTTTAATAATAGGATAAGCTCTTGCTTGTGCATTTCCTAAAGTATTCATTGAAACAATTAAAAATAAATCAGCTTCAATATTCTTTGAATTTTCTAATAAATAAGGTACTTCGTCTGCTGTAAAAGTAGAATGTGCTGAATTAATTTGATATGCCTCAAAAGTATATTTTTCATTATTATTTGATATTGATAATAATTGTTGTAATGTTGATAATGATAAATTAAAAGCTTCTTTTATTGAATCTAATGTTTCTTCTAATAGAGTCTTTTCTATTAATTCATAATCTACATATATTTTTAATGGATGATAAGAAGATAAAGTTCTTAAATTCTGATTTGAAGTATTGTTAATTGGTAAAATTGATTGAATTTTAGGACGAGGTAAAGAATTAAATCCACATTTAAATGAAAAAATTATAGGTATCAAGAAGTTTAATTGAATTAACACTCCAATTAATTTCATCTTATATTTTTATATAAATTTTTTTTTTTCAATTAAATAGTTTTGTTAATATATTATTATTAATTTATATTGTTTGTTTTTTTGAGATTTTTTAATATAAGATTTTTTTATAATTATAATTAATAATAAACAAATTATATAAAGAAATATAGGTATAATTGTTATAATATCTCAATTACAAAATCAAAAAGAAAAAAAAGCATTAGTAAAAGTCCCTAAATTTTGCCATCAAAAAAAAGTCATTTAAATTAGTTATTTAATAACATTCAAGATTTTCATAATTTATTTAAATCTTTAAAAAAATATATTTAATAAATAAATAATAAAATTATTAAAGAAATAATATATATATGAAAGAAAGAATTTATAAAATAAAAAAGAAATAAATAATTTAATGTTAAAAAGCCTTTTAAAAAAATTTATAAAATTCCTATTTAAAACTTATAAAAACTTGAAAACATAAATATAATGTTAGCTTTTTTTAATTAGTTTTGTATGAAATATTCTTTAAATTTAAAACATTGGTGATTAATTTAAAATAAAAATTTTATTTATTGGTTGATAATAATAAAATTCTTGTATTTTTCTTTATTTATCAATAAAAAATAAATATTAGATTTTTTATAAAAAACAAACTCCCATAAATTACGAAATAACACTAAAAATTAAGGTAAATATTTTTTTTCAGCTTCCTTTAATTCTTGTTCATTTTGCAATTCAAAAACATGTTTAACACTAGTAATATCTTTTAAATCCTTAATAGATTTATTTTCATAAATTTCCTTACATACATTTTCCATTGCTTTAATAGAAGCTCTCATATTATGATTAGCCCAAATTATAAGTGAAATACCCATATCAGCAAAATCTTGATAATTAGTAAAATAAGTAGTAGGAACGATAATAATAGGAACTTTTTTTTCTTTTTTATTCCACTCATTCATAAAAGCTTTAATTTCTTCAGGTGTATTTTTCTTACTATGAACCAAAATAGCATCAGCACCTGCTTCCTCATAAGCATTGGCCCTCCTCAATGCTTCCTCTAAACCTAATCCAGCAATGAAAGCTTCAATTCGAGCAACAACAACAAAATCATGACTTAATTTACTATCAATACAAGCTCTAATTTTCCCAGCAAATTCCTTAATATCAGCAAGTTCTTGTTTAACATCTAATAAAGAATTAGTTTTAGGGAATATTTTATCTTCTAAGCAAACTCCAGCAATACCCATTTTATCTAATTTCATAACTAATCTTCTTGCATTATTAAAATTCCCATAACCAGTATCACCATCTAATAAAATAGGGAGAGTAGTAGCTTCATTCATAAATCCAATAACTTCAGTGACTTGAGTCCAAGAAGCTTCATTAGCATCTCTCACTCCTAATGAAGCACTAATAGATAAACCAGAACCCCAAATTCCTTTAAAACCAGTATTTTCAACTATTTTAGCAGAAAGTCCATTATGAGCTTCCATAATTAAACCTGGTTTCCCAGGAATAAGTAACTGTCTAAATTTTTTAGCTTTTACATTATTTTCACCATAATAATTTACACGCATTAATATCATTGTTGTTGATATTCCTTTTGTAGATGGGATTAATTCTAATTTGTCAATTACTTCACCATACATCTTATTCAACTCCTCCTTCGTGTGGTCATCTCCTGCTACAATAAGTGAGATATTATGTTCCCGCACAAAAGAGGATGTAACAATTAAAGGAGCATCTTCTAATACCTCGTCTACATATCTACATGCTTTTATTACCTCTAATCTTTCTGACATTGAACATATAGGTTTTCGTTTATATTGCATCACTGTCTCATCGCTGTGTACTCCTACTAAGAGACGATCTCCTTTTTCTCTAGCACGACGAAGGATCTCAACGTGACCATAGTGGAAAAGATCTCCAACCATATCAACATATACTATTATTTGAGACATTTTTTTTTATTTTATTTTTTTTTTGAAACACATTTTTTTCATTTAAATTTGTTTTTTGTATTTTTCCGTTTTTTTTCTTTTTGAAAGTTTTTTTCTGAAAATATTTTGAATTTGTTTTTCTATATATCATTATGAGGGGTTTTTATTTGATTTTTTTGAGTTGTGGAATATATGCTTAAAATATCTTTTTTGTTTAATTATTTTAATAACGTAAATATTTATAATTTTTTAACATCTTACGTCATTAATATAAATTATTTATTATTTTATTGTTTTTTAGAATTATTAAATATTTCATTAAATTTAATAGAAAAATATATTTATATATTTTTTATTGATTGAAATCCAAACTTTTCTTTCCCAAATAATATAAAAAATTTTTAAATTTGTTTTTTCATTTTTTTTAAAATAAATAAAGCATATAATTTAGTTAATTAAATTTATTAAAAAATCGCTTTTTCGCAGATCATCAGAATAATTTAACTTATAAAAATTGAACACTATTCATATGTATAACACATAAAATAATGTAATAACATATCATTATATAATGAATCCCCATGATATTAATTAAAAAAATAAATATAACAAATAAAAATAAACCCCATTGAAAAAATATTAAAAAAAACATAAAATGATATACAAAAGTCCAAATTTAAATTCCTTATTCCTAAGTTTCCATTCCTTAAAGCCATTAAAAAAAGATACATACCAATTAAAAGAATCAGAACTAAAAACCAATAAAAAAGGAACAAACACTAAAAATTTTGAATCATTTTTTGAAGGAAGTGAATATGAAGATTGTTTATCTCACATATCAACCATTTCAACATCAGAAATAAATAATAAAGCAAATAACATAAATGAAAACATAATAGAAGAAAAAAGAGGGAAATACAAAATAATAACATCACCAAATGACAAAATCCACATTCCAAAAACTTATTATACAGATGATGAAAATGAATTAAAATTTATAGAATTAATAAATGAAAATAATGAACCAGGAAATACAAATGGATGGGAAAAAATAATAGAAGATAATACAGTAACTGTATATATGAAGAAAGTATTATTAGATGATGAAAATAAAACACCTAGTTGTATATTAAAAACATTTGCAAATTTTCCTTTTAATATAAATGTATTATCATCATTTATGGAAGATTTTGAATTTAGAAGTAGATTTGAAGTAATGTTAAGTAAAGGACATATTATAGAAGAAAGAAAGAAAATTAATAATGATTTAGAAATTGAATATGATTATTTCTACTTAAAATTTCCTTGGCCTTTAAATGATAGAGATTTTGTGGAAGAAAAAAAATCTTTTCATAATTATGCTGGAATTAATGATACTAAAGTTTTCTTATTAAAAAGTACTACTCATCCTTTAGAACCTGAAAAAAGTGGTGTTACTAGAGGTAATTTAATTATTAATGGTACTTTCTTAAGAAAAATTAATGATAATTTAACTGAATTTAAAAGTATTGCTCAATTAGATATTAGAATTAATTCTAATCTAGCTATGAAATTAATGTTCAGTCAAGCTCCTAAAGGACAAAGAGATTGGGTTCATGAAACTATTAAAAAGTTACCAGAGTATATTCAAGAAAAGGGATTATAAAATATTTTTTTTTGGTATATTAAACGAATTTTAGTTTATTTATATTTATAATTTTTAACTATTTAATTTTTTATTTATCATATTTTTCCTTCTTTTTCTAACCAACTTTCTAAGGAAGGAGTATTAAATATTACATATGAAGGAATTATTTGAATAAAACTTTTTGATATTAAAAGCATTCTTTGAAAATAAGATTTTAAAGCAGTCAAT
>JAEEGK010003596.1_pt1 | contig 38520 bp, 30 predicted proteins | sample 8958771 | NCBI WGS metagenome assembly JAEEGK01 (sample SAMN16246547, study PRJNA631951) | gut metagenome | biome: gut microbiome; feature: rumen; material: SC-attached | host: Bos | place: Iran: Karaj | collected 2018-10
CACCGTCTCGTACAACCATCTGGGCGATCCCTGGACGGTAGGCTCGGTGGGCATACCCATCGAGGGCATCAGCATCCGCATCAGCGACGAGGGCGAGGTGCTGCTGAAAGGCCCCACCATCACTCGTGGCTACTACAACCGCGACGACCTGACCCGTCAGGCATTTACCGACGACGGCTACTTCCGCACAGGCGACTCGGGCTACCTGGAGGGCGGAGAACTGTTCCTCAAGGAGCGCATCAAGGACCTCTACAAGACGTCGAACGGCAAATACATCGCCCCGCAGATGATTGAGTCGAAGATACTGGTCGACAAGTACGTCGACCAGATAGCCATCATCGCCGACCAGCGGAAGTTCGTCTCAGCACTCATCATACCAGTCTATCCGCTGCTTGAGGAGTACGCCCGCGAACACGGCATCAAGTTCGAGAGCCGCGAGGACCTCTGCCAGAACCCGCAGATCTACGCAATGATGAAGGAGCGCATCGACACGCTGCAGCAGCAGCTGGCCCACTACGAGCAGATCAAGTGCTTCACGCTGCTGCCCCACGCCTTCTCGATGGAGCGCGGCGAGCTGACCAACACGCTGAAAATCAAGCGCCGCGTGCTGAACGAGAACTACAAGCGAGAGATTGACAAGATGTACGAGGAATAAGAGACAGGAGAACAAATAGCGATATGAAGACTAAACGAACATTTGCAGCCGTGCTGTGCCTGATGGCAGCCGCTGCCGTGAACGGAGCATTTGCTCAGGGAAAAACTGACGTGACGGTGGAGTTCTTTTCGCCGACAATTGTCCACGTAGTGAAGGGAACGCCCACGAAGACGCTCGTGGTGACTGCCAAGCCCAACGATGCCGGGTGGCAGAAAGGCAAGGGAGTCTGGCAGAGCGGCAAGCTCACCGTGAAGCAGGACGCACAGGGACGCCTGACGTTCCTGACCGCCAAGGGCAAGGTGCTGCTGCGCGAGAAGGACTGCGACGTGGCTGAGGCCCGCCAAACCTTCCTGCTCGACAAAGATGAGGCCATCTACGGACTGGGCACCATCCAGAACGGCAAGATGAACCGCCGGGGCGAGAAGAAGCGCATGGAGCAGTCGAACCTCGAGGACTTCCAGAACGTGCTCCAGAGCATTAAGGGCTGGGGCCTCTACTGGGAGAACTACTCGCCGACGCTGTTTGAGGACACACCTCAGGGCATGACCTTCGACGCAGAGGCCGGCGAGGGCGTTGACTATTACTTCATGTATGGCGGCTCGGCCGACGGCGTCATAGCCCAGATGCGCCAGCTCACGGGCGACGTGCCGATGTTCCCCCTATGGACCTACGGCTACTGGCAGTCGAAGGAGCGCTACAAGACGGCCCGTGAGACGGAGTCGATAGTCGACCAGTACCGTAAGTTGCAGGTGCCCCTCGATGGCATCATCCAGGACTGGCAGTACTGGGGATCGAACTACCTGTGGAACGCCATGGACTTCCTCTCCGAGGACTTCTCCAACGGCAAGCTGATGATTGACAACGTCCACAAGAAGCACGCCCACTTCATGATCAGCATCTGGGCCAGCTTCGGCCCGCAGACGCAGCAGTTCCGCGAACTCAACGAGAAGGGTCTGCTGCTGCCCATCGAGACGTGGCCGCAGAGCGGCATCTCCCACGTATGGCCCCCCGATATGAAGTACCCCTCGGGCGTGAAGGTCTACGATGCCTTCAGCCCCGTGGCCCGCGACATCTATTGGAAATACCTGAAGACGCTCTATGACTACGGCACAGACGCCTGGTGGATGGACTCTACCGATCCCGACTTCTTCAACCCGAAGGAGAGCAACTACGCACACCCCGTCACGGGCGGCACGTGGCGCTCGCTGCGCAACGCCTTCCCCTTGGAGACCGTCCGCGGCATTTATCAGGCCCAAAGAAAAGAAACCACCTCGGGGGCAGTAGGGGGGGCTTCCAAGCGTGTATTCATCATGACGCGCTCGTCGTTTGCCGGTCAGCAGCACTACGGCTCCAACATGTGGAGCGGCGACGTCAACTCGTCGTGGGACATGCTGCGCAAGCAGGTGCCTGCCGGACTGAGCTTCACGCTGACGGGCAACCCCAACTTCAACACCGACATCGGCGGATTCTTCTGCGGTTCGTACAACAACCGCGCCGGCTCGGCTCCGAAGAACCCGCAGTTCCAGGAGCTCTACGTGCGCTGGATGCAGTACGGACTGTTCTGCCCCGTGTTCCGCAGCCACGGTGCCGACGCGCCGCGTGAGATCTGGCAGTTCGGCCAGAAGGGCGAACCCGTCTACGACGCCATCGAGAAGCAGATTCGCCTGCGCTACCGCCTTATACCTTATTTATATAGTCTGGCTTGGCAGGTGACCTCGAACAACGGCAGCTACATGCGCCCGCTGTTCGCCGACTTCACCCAGGACAAGAAGGTGTGGAACATGACCGACGAGTTCCTCTTCGGCCATAGCATCCTCGCCTGTCCCATCGTCAACGCGCAGTACACTGCAGAGAGAATCATCCGCACCAATGCCATGACCGGCTGGGACCGCCAGAACAACACTAATGCTGACGATAACCTTAACGTCGACTGGAACGAGCCTAAGACCGCCACGAAATACCTGCCGAAGGGCACTGCGTGGTATGACTTCTGGACAGGCCAGCGCTATAGCGGCGGAAAGACCGTGACGCTACAGACCACGTTCGACCGCGTGCCGATGTTCGTCCGTGCCGGCAGCATCCTGCCCCTCGGCCCCGAGATGCAGTACGTCGGCGAGAAGCCGTGGGACAACCTTGAGATGCGCGTCTACCCCGGTGCCGACGCCCAGTTCACGCTCTACGAGGACGAGGGCGACGGCTACAACTACGAGAAGGGCGCCTACACGACAATCCTCTTCAGCTGGAACGACCGCAGTCGCACACTGACCATCGGCGAGCGCGAGTTCAGCTATCCCGGAATGCTGCAGAAGCGCCAGTTCACCATCGTCCTGCCCGACGGTACGACCAAGACTGCCGATTATGAGGGCAAGGCTGTGACTGTCAAGTTCTGAAGTTTTCGGAATTGTTTGCACAATTCAATTAAAAGTCGTACCTTTGCACCCATGATTACGCAAGACCAACTGAAAGACGTGCTCGACAGGGCTGACAAGCTGAAGCACTACCTCCGCATAGACGAGAAGCAGATAGAATGGGAGGAGGAAGACCTGCGCACCCAGGCCCCCGACTTCTGGGACGACCCGAAGCGGGCCGAGGCCCAGATGAAGAAGGTGAAGGGCATCAAGAAATGGATTGACGGCTACGACGAGGTGCGCACAATGGCCGACGAACTGCAGCTGGCCTTCGACTTCTACAAGGAGGAGATGGTGACGGAGCAGGAGGTTGACGAGGCCTACCAGAAGGCCATCAAGGCCATTGAGGACCTGGAGCTGATGAACATGCTGCGCCAGGAGGAGGACCCGATGGACGCCGTGCTGAAGATCAACAGCGGTGCCGGCGGCACCGAGGCCCAGGACTGGGCGCAGATGCTGATGCGTATGTATATGCGCTGGGCAGAGGCCCACGGCTATAAGGTGACCATCGCCAACCTGCTGGAGGCTGAAGATGCCGGCATCAAGAGTGTGACCATGCAGATAGAGGGTGGCGAGTATGCCTACGGCTACCTGAAGTCGGAGAACGGCGTCCACCGTTTGGTGCGCGTCTCGCCGTTCAATGCCCAGGGCAAGCGCATGACGTCGTTCGCCTCGGTGTTTGTCACGCCGCTGGTCGACGACACCATCGAGGTGTATGTTGATCCGGCCAAGCTCAGCTGGGACACTTTCCGCTCGTCAGGCGCTGGTGGTCAGAATGTGAACAAGGTGGAGTCGGGCGTCCGTCTGCGTTATTGGTACACCGACCCCGACACGGGCGAGGAGGAGGAAATCCTCATCGAGAACACCGAGACCCGCGACCAGCCGAAGAACAAGGAGCGCGCCCTGACGCTGCTGCGCTCACAGCTCTATGACCGTGCGATGAAGAAGCGCATGGAGGCGCAGGCCAAGATTGAGGCGGGCAAGAAGAAGATAGAGTGGGGCAGCCAGATTCGCTCCTACGTCTTCGACGACAAGCGCGTGAAGGACCACCGCACCAACTTCGAGACCCGCGACGTGGAGAGCGTCATGAACGGCAAGCTCGACGGCTTCATCAAGGCCTACTTGATGGAGTTCGCCAGCGAGAACACGGAAGGATGAATAAAACGTAAATCGAAAATCGTTAAATAGAAAATTATCATTATGGCAAAGAATGTAGCAAAGCAGGCAAACCCGAAGCGGGTGGCCTACGAGAAGAAACAGCAGGAGAAGGGTGAGAAAGTCATCAAGTGGATTATCGGTGTGCTCATTGTGGTCGCCATCATCTACGCTGCCTATTCCATCTGGCTCGTGTCGTAATGAGCGGCATGGAGATTGAACGGAAGTTTCTGGTGCGCGGCTCGGACTACAAGCAGCGCGCCTACGCTTCCGACCGCATCAAGCAGGGCTATATCTGCAGTGGCCACGGGCGCACCGTCAGGGTGAGGCTTCGTGGCGGCCGCGGCTACCTGACCATCAAGGGCCCGTCGGTGGATGGCGGACTGAGCCGCTACGAGTTCGAGAAGGAGATAACGACCGATGAGGCAGAACACCTGTTCGCACTCTGCAAGCCGGGCATCATCGACAAGACGCGCTATCTCGTGAAGAGCGGGGACCACACCTTCGAGGTCGACGAGTTCTACGGCGAAAACGAGGGACTGGTGATGGCGGAGGTGGAACTGTCGTCGCCTGACGAATCGTTCGAAAAGCCCGATTTCATCGGCAAAGAGGTAACGGGCGACAGCCGCTTCTACAACGGCCATCTGCGGAAGTTCCCCTTCAGCCTTTGGGGCAGCACTTTAACAGAAGAATACCGATAACGGCACCGATGCTTACGCCCACGGCGTTGGCTGCGAGGTCGAACCAGTCGCCACTGCGGTGGCCGCCGGTACAGTATTGTTGTAACAGCTCCAGGACACCGCTCATCACGATGGGCATGAGCCACGCCCAGAAGAACAGCTTCTCATAATCGGGGCGGAGGTGCTGTCGCCAGTACTCCCACCAGATGACCGCGCACGTGCCGCCGTACATGACGAAGTGTGTCCACTTGTCGGCAAAGGCGACATTGTCCAGTGGCATCTCGGGGAAGAAGGGCGTGAGCGACAATACCCATATCAGGGCGATGCAAAGTGTCGAAAAGGGGTACTTCCGGGCGTATTTTCTGACATTTTTTATCATTCTGTGAACTTTTGCCGTCGTTTTGGGTACAAAAGTAAGAATATTTTTATATTTTTGCAAGCGAAAAGCGAAGAATGTTGAAATGGCAAAGTTAGAAAGAGCAAACTTCAGCAGCAAACTTGGGGTCATCTTAGCCACGGCAGGCTCAGCCGTCGGTCTGGGCAACGTATGGCGTTTCCCCTATATGACGGGTGAGAACGGCGGCGCCGTATTCATCTTGATTTACGTGGTCTGTGTGTTGCTGCTGGGTATTCCCTGTATGATCAGCGAGTTTATCATTGGTCGTCACGGCCAGGCCAATACGGCGCGGGCCTTCCACAAGCTGTCGGGCGGCACGCCGTGGTCGATTATCGGCTATATGGGCGTACTGACGGGCTTCCTCATCACGGGCTACTATGCCGTGGTGGCGGGCTGGTGCTTGGAGTACATCTGGGCATCGTTTATCGGTCAGATGCAAGGCGCCCCCGAATACTTCAAGACCTACTTCGCCGAGTTCTCGGGCGACCCAGTGAAGCCCATCTTCTGGACAATCATCATCCTCGGCATCACCTATATTATTATAGAGCACGGCGTGCGCGACGGCATCGAGCGGGCCTCGAAGCTGCTGATGCCCACGCTGTTCCTGCTGCTGCTCATCATTGTCGGTGCCTCGTGCATGCTGCCCGGAGCCGACAAGGGTATTGAGTTCCTGTTCAAGCCCGACGTTACGGCCATCAACAGCAATGTATTCCTTGCCGCCCTCGGGCAGGCGTTCTATTCGCTCTCCATCGCCATGGGCTGCATCTGCACCTACGCCAGCTACTTCTCGAAGCAGACCAACCTGACGAAGTCGGCCGTACAGATAGGCGTCATCGACTCCATCGTGGCCATCCTCGCCGGACTGATGATCTTCCCCGCTGCCTTCTCCGTGGGCGTCAACCCCGACTCCGGACCGTCGCTCATCTTCATCACGCTGCCCAACGTCTTCCAGCAGGCCTTCTCGGCTATGCCGCTCGTGGGCTATGTCATTTCGCTGCTGTTCTTCCTGCTTCTGTCGCTCGCAGCCCTGACGTCGCTGATCTCGCTCCATGAGGTCAGCACGGCCTTCTTCCACGAGGAGCTGGTTATTACGCGCAAGAAGGCGGCACTCTTAGTCACCGTCACGACCTGCATCATCGGCGTGTTCTGCTCGCTGTCGCTCGGAGCCGTCGGCCACTCGCTGGAGTTCTTCGGCCGCTCGTTGTTCGACTGGTTCGACTTCGTCACCGGCCAGATATTCCTGCCCGTCGTGGGCTTCCTGACGTGTATCTTTATCGGCTGGTTCGTACCCCATAAGGTGGTACACGACGAGTTTACCAATTGGGGCACGCTGCGTGGGCGCTTCTTCCACTTCTACATCTTCCTCGTGAAGTACGTATGCCCCATCTGCATCCTGTTTATTTTCCTCCACCAACTCGGACTGATATAAGATGGAACGCGGAAACTTCGGCACAAAGATAGGCATTATCCTGGCTACGGCAGGCTCGGCGGTCGGTCTGGGCAATGTGTGGCGCTTTCCCTATATGACGGGCGAGAATGGCGGGGCGGCGTTTATCGTCCTCTACTTTGGCTGCATCCTGCTGTTAGGTATTCCCGGCATGGTCAGCGAGTTCATCGTCGGGCGCCATGCGCAGTCGAATGCCTACCGTGCCTATGGCAAGATGGGTGGTCGCCCGTGGCGACTGGTGGGCATTCTCGGTATTCTGACCTCGACCATCATTCTTGGCTTCTACGCCGTGGTGGCGGGCTGGTGCCTGCAGTACCTCTTTGCCTCTATAGCCGGTCAGCTCAGCGGCGATGCCGCCTATGTCCAGAACTATTTCCAGACGTTCTCTACCGACCCCGTGAAGCCCTGCCTCTGGGGCGTCGGCTTTGTGCTGCTCACCCATCTTGTCATTGTCCGAGGCGTGCAGCGGGGCATCGAGCGTGCGTCGAAAATCCTGATGCCGCTGCTGCTCATCCTGCTGGTCGTTATCGTCGTCGCCTCGTGCCTGTTGCCGGGAGCCATGGACGGTGTGCGCTTCCTGCTGTTGCCCGACTTCTCGAAGGTTACCCACAGCGTGCTTTTGGAGGCGCTCGGCCAGGCCTTCTTCTCGCTGTCGCTTGGCACGGCCTGCCTCTGCACCTACGCCAGCTATTTCTCGCGCAAGACCAACCTGCTGCGGTCGGCCACACAGATAGCCCTGCTCGACACCGTGATAGCCATCCTCGCCGGACTGATGATATTCCCGGCGGCCTTCTCCGTGGGTGTCAACCCCGACTCGGGCCCGTCGCTCATCTTCATCACCTTGCCAAACGTATTCCAGCAGGCTTTCTCGGCCGTGCCCGTCGTGGGCTATGTCATCGGCATCCTGTTCTACGCCCTCTTGGTGTTTGCCGCCCTCACTTCGACCATCTCTATGCACGAGATAGGCACCGCCTTCTTCCACGAAGAGTTGCACTTGTCGCGCCCGAAGGCCGCCTGGATTCTGACCGTCGTCTGCTCGGTTCTTGCCATCTTCTGTTCGCTCAGCGTCGGTGCCGTTGACGCCATCCGACTCTTCGGCCTGTCGCTGATGGATTTCTGCGACTTGCTGACGGCTCAGGTCATGCTGCCTGCCGGTGCCCTGCTGACAAGCCTTATGCTCGGCTGGTTCGTACCCCGCCGTTTGCTCCATGATGAGTTTACCAACCAGGGCACCGTCAGTCTTCGCCTGTTCAGCGTCTGGCGCTTCTGCGTACGCTTCGTCGTGCCGCTCTGCATCCTGCTCATCTTCCTCCACCAGTTTGGCGTGATATGAAGTTCTTTTATCTGCAGAAGTCCGACCGCCACGTCATCACGCTTCTGCTGTGTGTCATCGTGGCAGCTTTAGCCGTCATCTATTTCACCGACAGCCGCGAGGATGAGACTCCTGCCATGGAAGAAGTGAAGGCTCCCAAGGGCAGCAAGACCAAATACCCGAAGAAGACCTACACCTACAATCAGGGCCAGCCCCGACAGCCGGAGCTGTTCCCCTTTGATCCCAATACCGCTGACTCTACCGAATTACTCCGGCTTGGCCTGCAACCCTGGCAAGTGGTCAACATCTACAAGTACAGAGCCGCCGGGGGCGTCTACCGCAAGCCGCGCGACTTTGCCCGCCTCTACGGGCTGACGCTGAAAGAGTATCGGCGCCTGGAGCCGTATATCCGCATCAGTGAGGAGAACCTGCCCGCCGAGAACTATTTCTACAAGTACGAACCCATAGAGGAAAGGGACACCGTGAAGTACCCAGTCAAGCTGCAGCCAGAAGAGCGCATCGTGCTGAACCGCGCCGACACCGCCCAACTGCGTAAGGTGCCCGGCATCGGCTCCTTCTTCGCCCGCAAGATTGTGGACTACCGCGAGCGCCTTGGCGGCTACTACCGTGTCCAGCAGCTCTTGGAGATTGAGGACTTCCCCGAGACCGCCGTCGGTTTCTTCATTATTCCTGACGGCACGGAGTTCCGCAAGATGAACCTCAACCGCCTCAGCCTCAACGAGCTGAAGCGCCACCCATACCTCGGCTTCTACCGGGCCCGCGCCATCGTAGACTACCGCCGCCTGCACGGCCATATTGAGAGTCTGCAGCAGCTCAAGTTGCTGCCCGACTTCACGCCCGAGGCCATCGAGCGTCTGGAGCCCTACGTGGAGTACTGAAAAAGAAAAACGGGCTAATATTTTGTCGTTTCGCTTTTTTGCCGTACCTTTGCAGCTCGTATGGTACTGAATTACATTTGGATAGCTTTTTTCGTCATTGCGTTTGTCATCGCATTGGTGAAGTTAGTGTTCTTTGGCGACTTCGACGTGTTCCCGGCCATGATGGACTCCACGTTCTCGTCGTCGAAGACAGCGTTTGAGATTTCGCTCGGTCTGACGGGCGTGTTGGCCCTCTGGCTGGGCATCATGAAGATTGGCGAGCGGGGTGGCGTGGTCAACGTGCTGGCACGCTTGCTGAGTCCTGTTTTCACCAAGCTGTTTCCCGAGATACCCAAAGGGCATCCCGTGACGGGCAGCATCTTTATGAACGTTGCGGCCAACATGCTCGGCCTCGACAACGCTGCCACGCCCTTGGGTCTGAAGGCCATGGAGCAGATGCAGGAGTTGAACACGAAGAAGGACACCGCCTCGAACCCGATGATCATGTTCCTCGTGCTGAACACCTCGGGCCTGACGCTCATCCCCATCTCTATCATGGTCTACCGTGCCCAGTTAGGTGCCGCTCAGCCTACCGACATCTTCATACCGATACTCCTGGCCACGTTCTTCTCTACATTGGCGGGCATCATCGTCACCTCGCTCTACCAGCGCATCAACCTGCTGAACCGCACGCTCCTGCTCACGCTGGGCGGTGCCTGTGCCGTGATAGCAGGCATCATCTGGGGCTTCTCGCAGATGGACGGCGAACTGATGAACAAGGTGAGCACCTCCATTGCCAACATCCTGCTGATGACCATCATCATCGGCTTCATCCTGGCCGGCGTGCGCAAGAAGGTAAACGTCTACGACGCCTTCATCGAGGGCGCCAAGGACGGTTTCACCACGGCCGTGCGCATCATCCCCTATCTGGTGGCCATTCTCGTAGCCATCGGCGTGTTCCGTGCCTCCGGCGCTATGGATATGCTCATCGGCGGCATCCGTTGGCTCGTTGAGGCCTGCGGCTTTGACAGCGACTTTGTCGCCGCCCTGCCCACGGCCCTGATGAAGCCCCTCTCGGGCAGCGGTGCCCGCGGCATGATGGTCGACGCGATGACCGCCTATGGCGCCGACTCGTTCGTGGGCCGTCTGTCGTGCGTCTTCCAAGGCTCCACCGACACGACGTTCTATATCCTCGCCGTCTACTTCGGTTCGGTGGGCATCCGCTATACGCGCCACGCCGTGGCCTGCGGTCTGTTGGCCGACCTGGCCGGCATCATCGCCGCCATCGCCATCTGTTACATGTTCTTCGGATAAACTATGGCAAATCTGAAATCCCTCGCCAAGGACACGGTCATCTACGGACTCTCGAGCATCGTCGGCAGGTTCCTCAACTACCTGCTCGTGCCGCTCTATACCCACTACATGCCCAAGGAGTCGGGCGACTACGGCATCAGCACCAATGTCTATGCCTACACGGCGCTCATCCTCGTGCTGCTGACGTTCGGCATGGAGACCACGCTGTTCCGCTATGCCAACGACGAGAAGGCCAAGCCCGACACCGTCTTCACGACCGTGATGGCCGTCGTCGGGGCGCTCACGGCACTGTTCCTGCTGTTGGTCTTCGGATTTATCACGCCCATCAGCACGGCTCTTGGCTACGCCGAACATCCTGACTACCTGACGATGATGGCCGTCGTCGTGGCCCTCGATGCACTGCAGGCCATACCCTTCAGCTACCTGCGCTTCCAGAAGCGGCCCATCCGCTTTGCCTCGCTGAAGCTGCTCTTCATCTTCCTGAACATCGGTCTCAACGTCTTCTACTTCGTCGTGCTGGGCAAGACTTCCGTGTTCTACGTCTTCTTCATCAACCTGCTCTGCACAGGCTTCATCACGCTGTTCTTCATCCCCGACCTCTTCCGCATCCGCTGGCACTTCGACGGCCAGTTGCTGCGGCAGATGCTTGGCTACTCGTGGCCCATCCTCATCCTCGGCATTGCCGGCATCCTCAACCAGGTGGCCGACAAGATCCTGTTCCCGCTGGTCTATCCCGACGAGACCGAGGCCAACGTGCAGCTGGGCGTCTATGGCTCCTGCGTGAAGATAGCCATGATCATGGCCATGATTACCCAGGCCTTCCGCTACGCCTACGAGCCCATCGTCTTTGCCAAGAACAGGGACGCCGACAAGACCGAGTACTACGCCTCGGCCATGAAATACTTCCTCATCTTCACGCTGCTGGCCTTCCTCTGCGTCGTCGGCTGGATGCCCCTGCTGCAGTATATCATAGGCGGGGACTACCGCGAGGGACTCGGCGTGGTGCCCATCGTCATGGTGGCCGAGATTATGATGGGTGTCTACTTCAACCTGTCGTTCTGGTACAAGCTCATCGACAAGACCATCTACGGCGCGTGGTTCTCGCTGGCAGGCTGCGCCGTACTCTTCCTGGTCAACATCCTGTTCATCCCGGAGTACGGCTACTGGGCCTGTGCCTGGGGCGGCGTTGCTGGCTACGGCACGGCGATGGTGCTGAGCTACATCGTCGGTCAGCGGATGAATCCCATTCCCTATCCCATGAAGGACATCGCAGTCTACGTGCTGGCCGCGGCCTGTGCCTTCTGCGTCATGTACTTCACGGGCAGCCGCCTCCCCGAATGGGGAGCACTCGCCGTCAATACCGTGCTCATCGTCGCCTTCCTCGCCGTGATTGTCAAGCGAGACCTGCCGCTCAGCAGCCTGCCCGTCGTTGGAAAGATATTCAGTAAAAAATAAACAATGAAAAAGCTTCTATTATCACTTTTGGCCACATTGGCCATTACCACGGCCCGTGCCGACGAAGGCATGTGGACGCTCTACAACCTGCCCAATGCCGTCTACGAGAAGATGCGCCTGGAGGGTTACCAGCTCCCCTACGACAAACTCTACCAGGCCGACGACGCCATCATGAAGGCCGTCGTCAACTTCTCGGGCTACTGCTCGGGCGTGGTCGTCTCGCCCGACGGCCTCGTCTTCACCAACCACCACTGCGGCTTCGAGTCCATCCGCTCGCACTCCACCGTCGACCACGACTATATGCTCAACGGCTTCATTGCCAAGAGCTACGACGAGGAGTTGCCCAACAAGGATATGTTCGTATCGTTCATGGTCGAGCAGAAAGACGTCACCGACCAGCTCTTGGAGCGGGGTTTCGATAAGATGGCGAAGGACCGCCGTGCAGAGTTCCTCGACAGCATCGAGAACGCCATGTCGAAGGCCGTCCGCGAGCAGGACTCCACGCTGCACTTGGAGCTGAAGCCCTTCTACGAGGGCAACCGCTACTTCGCCACCACCTACCGCGACTTCCGCGACCTGCGTCTGGTCTTCGCCATTCCCAAGTCGATGGGTAAGTTCGGCGGCGAGACCGACAACTGGATGTGGCCGCGCCAGACGTGCGACTTCTCCGTCTTCCGTATCTATGCCGACCCGAAGACCAACGGTCCGGCAGCCTACTCAAAGGACAACGTGCCCTACCACCCGCAGCACTGGGCCCGCGTCTCGGCCGAGGGCTACAAGGAGGGCGATTTCTCGATGACGATGGGCTACCCCGGCTCCACCTCGCGCTACCTCAGCAGCTACGGCATCCGCGAGCGCTATGAGGAGAACGCCATCCGTGCCCAGGTGCGCGGCGTGAAGCAGGAGGTGATGAAGCGCCACATGGACCAGTCGGAGGCCGTCCGCATCAAGTACGACTCGAAGTATGCCCAGTCCTCGAACTACTGGAAGAACTCCATCGGCATGAACAAGTGTATCGACTCCATCGGCCTCATCGGCCAGAAGGAGCAGTTCGAGGGGCTCATCCGCCAGTGGCAGGACTCCACCTGCCTGTTCAAGGGCCAGCTCGACTTCCCCCAGATGGAGCGCTTCTACGCCAAGCGGCTCGCCACCAGTAAGGCCTATATGTACTTCGGCGAGACCTTCGGCCGCACTGACGAGCTGTCGCGCCGCGCCATGCTCATTCATAACGGTGCCAACCCCGTGGGCCACGGCCGCCGGCAGCATATCAATATCAAGGACAACAGCGACACCTGGGACTACGACACCGACCGCGAGACGCTCGGCACGCTGCTCCGCAACTACCGCGAGAAGGTGACCGACGAGCGCTACCTGCCCGAATTCTACAAGACCATCGACGAGCGCTTCGGCGGCGACTGCCAGAAGTATGCCGACTTCCTCTACTCGAAGTCGCGCCTGATGAAGAAGGGCAAGCGCCTCTACCCGAACAAGAAGTCGTTCTACAAGGACCCCGGCGTGAAGTTCGGCCTCGACCTGACGGAGCTCTATGCCGACCTGCGCAAGGAGTTCGGCACCGTGCGCGACACCATCAACCAGCAGGAGCGCTACCTCTGTGCCGCCAAGCTGCGCATGGAGGAGGACATGCCCCACTATAGCGACGCCAACTTCACCATGCGACTCTCGTACGGACAGGTCAAGGAGTACCGCCTCGGCAACTGGCGCTCGGACTACCGCACCACTGCCCCGAGCCTCGTCGAGAAGATGAAAAAGGGCGATTCCATCGAGGATTATCGCGTAGAGCCTGAGATGGTCAGCCTCATGCAGCAGGCCGGCAACATGCCCCTCTGCTTCCTTACCACCAACGACATCACCGGCGGCAACAGCGGTTCGCCGATGTTCGACGGCAAGAACCGGCTCATAGGTCTCGCCTTCGACGGCAACTGGGACAGCCTCTCCAGCGACATCTTCTTCGACTCGCAGCTGGCACGCTGCATCGGCGTCGACATCCGCTTCGTGCTCTATATGATGGACAAGTGGGGACACGCCGACCGCCTCATCCGCGAAATCAATGCGCAGTAGGCCCGCCATAGTCGCCATGCTCTTGCTCCTGAGCACCGTCGCAGGTGCTCAGGAGTACTACTATAACCTGAAGTTCCGCCTCTCGCCCAAGAACTTCGCCGACACCGTCGCCATCGAGGTCGCCGACGGCCGCATCTACCTCCCCGTCATCATCAACGGCCAGCCCCACCGCTTCCTCCTCGACACCGGCGCCTCCATGGGCGCCATTTTCACCGACTCCCCCCTCCTCGCCCCTCCACCCGCCGATTCCGTCCCCTCTTCCGCCTCCGTCCCTTCTGTCGGCTATGCTGCGGCGGTGCCGCAGCCCGTCGGCACCATCACCTCCCACGACGCCACAGGCCAGGCCCGCTCCACCGAAGTCCTCCGCCTCCCCGACCTCCAGATAGGCCGCCTCACCATCACCGGCTACCACGCCAACCGCCTCCACCGCCTCTCGAAGGACAGCACTTGCGAAGGCATCATCGGCTTCGACATCTTCAACAAGGGCCTGCTGGCCAAGATCGATACCCGCAACCGCCGCCTCATCCTAACCGACCGACGCCGCCACTTCAGCCGCGAGCCGGGCTTCGAGGCCCGCTACCGCCTCCACCGCCACGTGCCCTTCGTCGCCCTTACGCCCTTCGGCATCTACAACGACGAGGCCCGCTTCGACACCGGCGACCGCTCGCTCTACGCCCTCTCGCGTCAGAACTTCGACGCCGCCATCGCCGATATCCCCGGCGAGATAGAGTCCCAGGTCGAGGCCCGCACCCACGGCAGCCAGCGCATCAGCCACTTCGGCACGGAGACCACCGACGAGGTAGCCGCCCTCTGTCTGCGCGCCTTGAAGTGGGGCGACTTCAGCTTCCGCAACGTCCGCACGCTGACCGCCCAGGGTCCGTCGGCCATTGGCAGCGCCCTCCTCGACTACGGCGCCGTCATCATCAACCCGCGCCGTCGCCGTCTGTTGTTCCAACCCTACGACGGCGGCACCCAGTGCTGGGTCGACAACCGCCTGCCCGACATCTACTACATCCCCGACCGCCAGGGCCGCCCCACCGTCGGCCTCGTCTGGGAGCAGAGCGAGCCCTACCGTCAGGGCTTCCGTCAAGGCGACGTCATCACCGCCGTCGACGATACCCCCATCCGCTCCGTTGCCGACTTCACCCATTTCCCCTTCATTGCCAACCAGACCTACACCGTCACCGTCAGCGACAAGCACGGCAACACCCGCCAGATAAGGCTGGACAAATAGCCAAAAAAACATAAAAAATGATGGCAGGTAATGCTTGTCGTTGGTCAGGAAGAAATAATTATGTAATTTTGCATTATGTAATATTGCATAATACCCTTTTAGCCCGAAATAGGCTTTGGCATAGGCGATATCAGTGAACCAGAAATCACCCTCGACGAAATACTGCAATATCTTGATACGTCAGACAAAACGTGTGTCGTAGCGATAGATGAGTTTCAGAGAATTGCAAGTTTCGAGGAAGATAATATGGAGGCATTGTTAAGAACGAAGATTCAGCACATGAAGCATGCACTGTTTGTCTTTGCAGGCAGTGAACGGCATTTGCTCGAGAGCATCTTCAATGACCCTGGCCGTCCGTTCTATAACAGTGTGGTTTTTATGCAATTATTGCCCATTAAAAAGCAGGAATATACAAAGTTCTGCCAACAATTGTTTGCATGTTACGGCAAGAGCGTCTCCGACATCCTGATATCACGACTTTATGACTGTTTTCGTGGGATCACTTGGTACCTGCAACTGGGTATGAACGAAGCTTTTACACTCGCAGAACGTGGAGAGCGTGTTGGCGAAAACTGCTACAGTCACATTCTGAACCACATGGTCGACTCCAAACGTTTTACTTTCGAAGACCGTTACGCTTCGCTTACAGAGAAGCAAAAGACCGTACTACAGGCCATCGCAACAGAATATCCCAATGATGTGACGCCAACCAGTCAGGTATTTATTACAAAATATAGTCTGAAAACAGCAAGCAGCGTACAAACGGCCGTAAAAGGACTCACGGAGAAAGGTATTCTTAGTGACAGTCATGGCCGGAAACGACCGACTGATATCTTGTTCATGCTCTGGCTAAAGAGCTACTGAGAATAATGATGACGAGGCGCCTCCTCGCGCAGCTAACCCGTGCCCAAAACCCGCCGCCTTTTGCCCAAAACCCGCCGCCTTTTGCCCAAAACCCGCCGCCTTTTGCCCAAAACCCGCCGCCTTTTGCCCAAAACCCGGCGGGTTTTGCCCGTAACCCGGCGCCTTTTGCCAGGGTATCGGTTCAGGTGTCGGTTCAAGTGTCGGTTCCAGCTTCCAAAGGTTGGTAAAGAGCACGCTTTTGCCGATTATTCCGCCCGTTTTTACTATTATAGTTGTCATTCGCACTTTATATCCTACACTTCCCGCACTTCCTACACCTAAAATAGTTCAACAGGTGCTGGAAGTGCAGGAAGTGTAGGTTGTTTCCTGTGAATAACAATTATATGAGTGTTTTTTGAGAAAACAGGGGTAACTTTTGCACCGACGCTTGGCTATTTGAAAGAAAAAGCGTATCTTTGCAGGCAAAGAACAAGCAAACTACAACCGATAATGAAGACGAACAAGAAACTATTCCTGCTCCTGCTCTTGGGGGCAATGTGTATGACCGTGATGGCCCAGCGCCATACCGACAAGTTGGACCGCGGACTGGTGGTGTCAAAAGTAGCAGACGCAAACTACCTGACGTGGCGAAGACTACCTGATGAATATTTTGATGTAACTTATAATGTCTATAGGGGTGATAGTAAAGTAGCTACTGAGCTAACCACCACAAATTTTCAAGACAACAACAGTTCTGAGGCTAATATATATACAATAAGAGCTGTTATAAATGGTGTTGAGCAGTCTCCATGTACTGCTCAGGGACAATGGCAATACGATTATCTCGGAAACAATAAGTACACCTCCTATCTCTCTATTACTTTAGCCCCAGTATATAGCCGCAATTTGAAAGAAGATATTACTTCACACTATCAACCAAATGACATTGAAATGGCCGATCTCGATGGTGACGGGCAGTTGGAAATTATCATAAAGCGTATTAATACAGTTGATGAAGCTGGCTATGACAGCGGTCTGATAGATGCTAATGGCAAACCGCGCTATATCATTTATCCGAAGAATTCGACGGAGTTCGTCGTGCTCGATGCTTATGACGTGAACTGGAATACAGGATCTGCCAGTCTTCTTTGGCGTATCGACTGCGGTCCGAACATGGTCAGCCACATGTCTACGGAGATAAACATTATAGCCTTCGACTGGGACGAGGACGGCAAGGCTGAAGTCGTGCTGCGCGGTGCCGACAATATGATTATCTACGGCCCTGACGGTAAGACCGTCAAGAGCAATATCGGCAACATGTCGTTGAATACCCGGGACACATGGTATACGACCAACGAAAAAGGTTCTTCGACAGGCAGCATGGCCTATACTCACTCAGGAGCGGAGTTTCTTTTGTATCTGAATGGTGAGACAGGTGATATCTACCAGCAGATGGAATACCCTCTGAAACGGTTGGAGAGTAACGAGACAGACCTTGGTAAAGCCTGGGGTGACGGTTATGGACACCGCTCGTCGAAGTATTTCTTTGGTGCGCCTTTCCTTGATGGACGCAGGGCTAGCCTGTTCCTTGGACGAGGTATCTATACCCGGCATAAAATGATTACTATGAACCTTGATCGACGCTCGAACAAGTGGACGGAACGCTGGCGTTGGGATTGCAATGACAGTAGTAGCCCTTGGTATGGCAATGGCTATCATAACTACATCATAGCCGACGTCGATGAGGATGGGCGCGACGAGATTGTCTATGGTTCGATGGTCATTGACGACAACGGTAATGGTCTCTCCACCACGGGTCTTGGGCATGGTGATGCGCAGCATGTGAGTGACTTTGATCCCTACCGAAAGGGATTGGAGTTCTATGGTTGTAATGAAGACAACCCTGGCAGCAACTACCGCAATGCTACCACTAGCAAAGTATATTATAGGAAAACTTCCACAAATGATGATGGTCGTGCTTTGATGGGTAACTTCTACAACCTTTACCCTGGTTCTATTGGACGTTCAGCAAGTATGGGACTATGGTTAAGCAGCGTATGCGACCGAGAGATAAACGGTACAAAATCAATCAGCGATGATAAGGGCGATGGCAATAATCATTTGAATAGCCGTATTTTCTGGGATGGTGACCTCTGTTCCGAGATACTCGACAGCCCTGGCACGGCAAGCTATGCATGTATAGTAAAACCAGGAACGGGCAGGATATTCACTTCGGCTAACAGGAATCAAACCGATGGAGGCGTGATGAATAACGGATCGAAAAACAATCCCTGCTTCTTAGGGGACATCATAGGTGATTGGCGCGAAGAAATCATCGTGCGGCGAGGAACTGACATTCGAGTCTACACATCAAATGTCAGCACTCGTTACAGCCCCCCCACACTCTGGAACGACCACCAGTACCGCCAGGCGATGGTGTGGCAGATGATGGCTTATAACCAGCCGCCCCACCTGAGCTACTTCCTTGGCGAGATGGAGGGCATTACCGTGGCTCCGCCGACGCTGACCAACGAAGGACGTACGGAAATAGAGAACGGTGGAACCATCAGCAGCGGTTCGAGTAACGATCACCTGCTGATATGCGAGACCAACGATATGACTGTCAACGTCAGCGACGGTGCTGCCCCAGCCGTGCTTGTGGTCAATACACCGACATGGGTGCAGGGTCATGACAACAACAATAACATAACCACCACGATCTATACCCACACGTTGACGGGCGGTGCCTTTACGGGCAAGATGCGGCTAGTGAAGCAGGGCAATGGCGTGCTCGAACTGCCTAATGTCAAGGAAACCTATACGGACAGCACCGATGTCTGGGCTGGCACCCTGCGCTTTAACGGCACGATGACGAGCAGTCCCGTCTGGCTGAATCGCCATACGACGCTCGAGACCAACGGCGGTACGTTCAGCGGTGGCATTACTGCCGACTACGGCTCGACCATCGCCGTGGGCAGCGAAGGCATCACCGTTGGTAAGCTTACGCTGAACCACGGTGCGCGGCTCGTCATCACGCTCAACAACAACATGACAGCAAGCCAGGTGAACGTAAGCCAACTTGTGCTCGACAGTAAGAGCGGCGACGTCTGGGAGAATTACGGTCCTAAGTACCTGAAGCCCGTCGTCGAGTTCCATGCTCAGAGCGGCTCTGTGGCAGATGGCACCTACGACTTGGGCGTCATCAGCAACTTTGAGGACAAGGCCATCATTGAGGGTCTGGAAGGCATCAGCCAGTACAGCTTTGAGAGCAGCAATGGCCACCTCTTCCTTGTCGTGGGTACTGGCGTGGCCGTAACCTGTCCTGAGGCCACGTTCGACATCAGCGGCTACCATTCGACCACCGACGGCCTGCTTCCCATCGTGAGCATCAATCCCGGTACGTTCAGCTATGGCGGCAGCGATGTTACCCCAGCAGTTGAGGCCAAGTTCAACGGCGAACTGGTAGACTTGTTTACGCTCTTTAATGAGGATTTCGAGAGCAGCACCAATCCTGCCGACTACTGGGTGAGAAACAATAGCGCCTATATCTACACACCCAACTACGAAGGCAGCGATGGTCAGGCAATTGGCATTCAGTCGGACAAAGACCGAGGCGACTATACACCCTTCAAGGCTGACTATAGTGGTGTGAGTTCTTATATTATAGAGTTTGATACCTACTTTAACAACGCTTCAAAAACTACGGAGTTGGTAGTCATGAGCAAGAGTCATTTTGACTCTTGGACGTGGAATTATGGTTACCATTGGCATACAAACACATCTTATGAGCACAACGCCTATCTGCTGAAACTGTCGAGAGGTGAGAGTAGTACTACTTTCACAGTAAACGACACCGAGGGTCTGACGCTGACGCTTAACAATGGCACGTGGTATCATCTGGTGGTTTACGTTGATGTAAATTCTGGTTCTGTCAGCTTTACTGTTACAAAGAAAGGCAGCACTGATGTGGTGGCATCCGGTGACTACACGCTGCCAGAGGGAGAAAGCGCTGAGTCAGATGGTATATATATCCGTAATGGGCGGTATAACTACGCTCCAGGTGGAGCCGGACTTGACAACATCCGCATCTACCGTACCGACGGCGCGATGTATGCCTTCCCAAGCATAGGCACGCTGACGGTGACGACGAGCTATCCTGGCTGCCAGTCGGCCACGGCTACATACGAGGTGACCGAGGCAATCATGCCGGGCGATGTGAATGGCGACCGCGTGGTGAATATTCTCGACGTGGCTCAGACCATCAGCCACATCGTGGGCCAAACACCCGACGGATTCCGTAAGGCTGCCGCCGACATCGACTGTAACGGCCGCGTCGATAAGACCGATCTGGATGCCATTGTCAGGCTTATAGCCTGGCAATGACCCAGGCTAATGTGAGTAGTTGGCTATGACAGCATCGATGATGCTGTCGGGAACAAGACCTGTAATTGGCTGTCGGCGGCTGACGCGGCGGCGGATGTCGGTGCTCGAAATGTCGAGCAGCTCGGCCTCTACGACGCTGACCATGGGGGGGAGTGACGTCAGGTCGATGTCGCTCCCTCGGCGGGGATAGACGATGATTTGGTAGTTGCTGACGATGTCGTCGGCACGGTACCAGCGGGAGAAGCGCTCCCAGTTGTCGCCGCCGATGAGCAGCACGAATTTCCGGTCGGGGAAGTCGTCTTTGAGCGCTTGCAGCGTGTTCCACGTATAAGAAGGCCGAGGCAGGTGGAACTCATAGTCGCTGACCTCGATAAACGGCTCGTCGGCCAGTGCCTGGCGGGCCATCTGCAGGCGCAGGTCGTCGGCCAAAAGCCCTGCCTGCTCCTTCAGCGGATTCTGGGGCGACACCATCAGCCACACCTCGTCAAGTCCGGCCGCCTCGCGCAGTTGTCGGGCTAATTGGATATGGCCGTTGTGGATGGGGTTGAACGACCCGCCGAAGATGCCTGTCTTAATCATTCAGAAAGTCGTTGATAATCTGTAGTGCCTCCTGCTTCGCCGTCTCAAGGTCGTCGTTCACCACGACGCGGTCGAACTGTGGGGCGAAGGTCAGCTCATATTCGGCCTTGGCCAAGCGCTCTTCGATGGTTTCAGGGGTGTCGGTGCCACGGCCTTCGAGACGGCGGCGCAGCTCGTCGACCGACGGCGGCTGGATGAAGAGGCTCAGCGCCTCGTCGCCGTAGTAGCGCTTGATGTTCACGCCACCCTTCACGTCGACGTCGAACACTACGTTCTGTCCCGCCTCGCGCTGCCGCTCCACCTGGGCCTTCAGCGTGCCGTAGAAGCGGTCGTGGTAAACCTCCTCGTACTCTAAGAATTCCTCGTTCTCAATCTTCGCACGGAACTCCTCGGGCGTCAGGAAGAAATACTCCACACCGTCCTGTTCCGTACCACGCGGAGCGCGGCTGGTACACGAAATTGAGAAATAGAGCTGCAGCTCGGGATGCTCCTGCATCAGCCAGTTCACAATGGTCGACTTGCCGCTGCCCGAGGGAGCGCTTACGATTAGCATTTTACCTTTCATCTTTACAACGCATTTAGTACCTGTTCCTTGATCTGCTCCAGCTCGTCCTTCATCTTGACCACGATGTTCTGCATCTCGGCCTGGTTCGACTTCGAACCGGTGGTATTGATTTCGCGGCCCATCTCCTGGGCGATGAAGCCAAGCTTCTTGCCCTGACCGGCGGGTTCGGCCATCGTCTCGCGGAAGTACTTCAGGTGGTTGCTGAGGCGCTGCTTCTCCTCGCTGATGTCCAGCTTCTCGATGTAGTAGATGAGCTCCTGCTCCAGGCGGTTCTTGTCGTACTCCACACCGGGAATCTGCTGCAGACCGTCGGTGATGCGCTGGCGGATCTTCTCCACGCGGCCCTTCTCGTAAGGCTCAATCTCGGCCAGCAGCTGCTGGATGTTGTCAATCTTCTCGGTGAACTTCTGCTGCAGGGCGGCACCTTCCTGCGTGCGGAACGCCACGAGGGCGTCGAGAGCCTCCTGCACGCCACGGCGGGCGGCGGCCCACTCGTCGTCGCTCAGCACCTCCTGTTCCGTCTTCGTCAGCACGTCGGGCATGCGCAGCAGCGTGTACATCGGATCGGGCGACAGGGGGATGCCCGTCTTGTCGGCGATGTCCTTCATCTGCCGGTAATAGTTCTCGACCAGTGCCGCATTGATGGGCGTGGCGTCGACCACAGCGTCCTTCTCTATCCACAGGCTGAAGTCGACCTTGCCGCGAATAACGGCCGAGGCCACCATCTGGCGTATCTCCATCTCCTTCTCGCGATAGAGTGGTGCGATGCGCGTCTGGAGATCCAGCTGCTTAGAGTTCAGCGACTTAACTTCTACGTTGATTTTCTTGTCTTTGTAAGCTACGACTGCCTTGCCGTAGCCCGTCATAGATTGTATCATATAAGTAATCGATTGGTACCCCGACCGAGAATCGAACTCGGAACTAAGCTTTAGGAGAGCCTTGTTATATCCATTTAACTATCAGGGCAAACGCTTGCGGGTGCAAAGTTAGTCTAAAAAAAGGAAAACGCCAAATTATTTAGCAGCTTTTTGCTTATTGGCGATGACCGAAAGCACGATGGAGAGCAGCAGGACGCCGAAGATGAAGGCCAGCGACCACGATGTGGGCACTTCGATGTGGGGCATATTCAAGTCAAGACCTACGAGACGACCAGCAGCGTTGACATACTCGTCCATAGTCAGCAACATCTTGATGCCGACGAAACTGAGGATGATGCCGAGCCCGTACTTCAGGTAGCCGAAGTATTTGGCGATGGCGGCCAGTGCGAAGTAGAGGGCACGAAGGCCGAGGATGGCGAAAATGTTGGACGTGAGCACGATGAACGGGTCGCGGCTAACGCTGAAGACGGCAGGTATGGAGTCGACGGCAAAGGCCACGTCGGTGGTCTCGATGACAATCAGGGCTATGAACAGCGGGGTGGCCAGGCGGCGCCCGTTTTCGGTGATGAAGAACCGCCCGCCGTGCATCTTGTCGCTGACGGGGAAGAATCGCTTAAAGATCCGGACGAAGATGTTCTTCGATGGGTCTACCTGCAGGTCCTCGTCGTGGCTGAACATCTTGATGCCCGTATAAATGAGGAAGAGGCCAAATAGTCCTAATATCCACTCAAAACGCTCGACCATAGCCGCACCGGCGAAGATAAAGATGCTGCGCAGAACCAATGCGCCGAAGATGCCCCAGAAAAGCACCTCGTGCTGGTATTTCCGCTCGACGCCAAAGAACGAGAAGAGCATCAGGAACACGAAGAGGTTGTCCATCGACAGCGACTTCTCGATAAGATAGCCCGCCAGAAACTCCGTCGCCATCTCGTGGGGGGCATGAGGGTAGAACAAGTAGATGCCGGCACAGAACACCAGCGATACGGCTATCCAGACAACGGTCATGCGCAGGGCCTCGCCGATGCCCACCTCGTGCTGTCCTTTCCGGCCGAACATCTTCAGGTCGACAATGAGCATGATGAACACCAGTATGTAAAAAACGACCCAAGCCCACAGGGGCATACCCATTAGAAGTTCCATTCTCTCAAAATTCTCTTACGATTCGGCTGCAAAGGTAACACATTTTTCCGTAAACAGCCAAATAAAAACGCGCCGAATGTGGTTTCGGCGCGTTTTTATTGATGCCAGTAGTAGTTAATTGTACCAAATAGATGTTTCCATCTCGGGTGAATAGTTGTCGATATCCTGGGTATCGAGCTTCACCTCCTCGTCGTTGAATGTTGATTGAGTTGACAAAAGCTAATTCTCCTTTCTCTATAAGTTAGGTAACACTGCAAATATAGTGATTTTTCTGTCAAGTTGTATGCCTAAGCGCAATATTTAATGCTAATTTAACACTTTTCTCCCGAAAAAAGTATATCTTTGCAACCTGTAAGCTAATTTAAGAAACACAATGAGACAAAGATTACTGACTTTAGGCCTTTTGCTGGCCTTTACCGTTGAGGCACTGCCTCAGACGCTGGTTCACCCATGGCAGGGCAAGCGCGTTGCCTACTTCGGCGACTCCATCACCGACCCGCGCAACAGCGGCTCGAAGAAGAAGTACTGGGGATTCCTCCAAGACTGGCTCCAGATTACTCCCTACGTCTATGGTGTCAGCGGTCGGCAATGGAACGATATCCCGCGCCAGACCGACCAGCTGAAGCAGCAGCACGGCCAGGACGTCGACGCCATCCTCATCTTCTGCGGCACCAACGACTACAACAACGGCGTGCCCATCGGCACGTGGTGGGACGAGTGCTCGACCGAGGTGGAGTACGGTCACGGCCAGGTGAAGCAGATAGTGAAGCGCCGCCAGCGCACACCGTCGATGGACCCCACCACCTACAAAGGGCGCATCAACATCGCCCTCGACTCGCTGAAGCGCACCTTCCCGACGAAGCAGATCGTACTGCTGACGCCCATCCACCGCAGCGACTTCCACGCCAACGAGAAGAACTGGCAGTGCGACGAGTCGTACACCAACCAATGCGGCGAGTATCTCGACGCCTACATCGAGGCCGTCAAGGAAGCCGGCAACATCTGGGCGGTGCCTGTCATCGACTGGAATGCCACGAGCGGCCTGTTCCCGATGCTGAAGGAGCATGGCCAGTTTTTCCACAACGCCGAGACCGACCTGCTGCACCCCAACGACGCCGGCCACCAGCGCATGGCCCGCACACTGATGTACCAGCTCTTGGCATTGCCCTGCACGTTTTAATGCCATATTCTGGAGGGCGCATCACTGCGGCCTCCAGAATCGTCCCGGGTACTACTCGTTCTTTTTTATACTAACTTTACTTACGGCCGTATACCGCTTTGACAATGTGCCACTGACGATGTACGTCGGCACAGTCCATGTGGTTAGGAGCCATCGCGTCGAATAGATGGTTATAGGGAGTGCCTTTTGCCTTCTCCTTCTGTGCCCATAGGCGCAGCTCGCCGTCGGTGAAGTGCTTCTTGGGCAGGTTGCGCACCACTTCGTAGTTCTTGATGCCCAGCTCGCGCATCAGGGCTTCGGCGCGGCTGATGTCCCGCTCGGCAGTCTCCTTGCTGGCATAAATCCAGCACTTGAAGCCAGGCTTCGTCTTGCTGCGTTCGAACTCGTCGCGCACGCTGTAGCCATAGGACGTCGGTTCCCAGTCGGTGATGGAGCAATGCATCCAGTCGCCGGGCGTGGCCTTGCCGTTCTTGATGTATAGCTCGCCCTTGCCAGGCAGCAGCAGCGTCTGCACACGCGGTACATTGCCCTCAATGCCTGCGGGGATGGTGACGGGCGTGGTAATGAGGTTCACTGTGGTTTGCTGCCCCTTGACGGAGAGAGCCTTTCCGTTAGCGTCATTTGTAAGCATGGCGTTCTCAGCGTTCTTTATTTCCATCTTTTTGAGGTCCTTGGCGGTTAGCTTGGGCAGGCTGTTCTGGTCGAAGGGCACACCGTTGAGCATCATCGTGGTCTTTCTCGGCACTTTCGCATTATTAGTGTTGTCGAAAGAGTAAGTGAAGAATTGCTCTTCGATGTGCGAGGCACCATTGCTTTCTATCCACACACCCTCGCCAAGATTGACGCGGTAGTAGTCGCGATAACCCTTGCCCCACTTCTCGTGGGTTTTGTATACCACTAACGGTTTAGACTCGTCGCTGAGTACTGTCTGCTGCACCTCGTCCGTTTTAACTTCAGGCGTAGCAAACGCCATGACGGCCAATGCGGCCACGGGGACGGCGAACGCTGCACGGAGCATACGCCATCGGTTGGATTTCTGTTGTTGCATCATGTTGATTCGTTGTTTGAGTGAACCGCGATTCAGGGTGTTGGCAAACAGCTGCAGACGGTTGCCGACAGCCTTGATCACGAGAAGTTGTTGATATTGCTTTGCATCGATGCCTTGACAGATGACGGCCTCGTCGGCCTCGTATTCATGAATGGCCTTCAGTTCGCGGGCTAAGAGCCATGCAAAAGGATTGAACCACTGCACCACCTGTAACCCTTCGAGTAGCAGCACGTCCCACGAATGTCCCAGTCGGGCGTGAGCCTGCTCGTGAGTGAGTATGCTGCGGCGGTATTGTTCGTAGTCGCTGACGCTGATAGCTATCCAGTGCATAAAGCTGAACGGCGGGAACTCACCACCCTTCACGACGATGGTGTTGCCCTGTGAGTCGCGCAAGCGCAATCCTCCCTGTAAGCTGCGAATCAGCAAGATGCTGCGGCGGATGAAGCACAGAATGGCAATACATACACCTATTATATATATGCGACCCAACCCAGACAGACCCATCCCCACCAGACCCACCCCCTGCCCCTCCCTGTGAGGGAGGGGAGTAGTTACTCCATCCGCAGAATGTTGTTCCTGAGTGTATTCACTCCCTTCCCTCACAGGGAGGGGCAGGGGGTGGGTCTGTCGGGGGTGGGTCTGGAGGCTGTTGAGGTTGTTGAGTGTCAAGGGGTTATTGCTTATCCTTATGTGCACCGCCGGCAGTACCAGCGACAGCACCACGATGCCGAGCAGCATGACGCGGTTGAAGCGGTGGAACGTCTCCCGGCTGAGCAGGGCTGAAAACCCACCATAGAGCAACGTCAGCAGCAGGGCCGACTTCAGGGCATAGTATATCATAGCGTCTGGTCGTTTGTTTCATCAATCAGTTTAAGAATCTCCTGCAGTTCCTCGTTGCTGATGTCCTCATGCTGTACGAAGAACGAGAGCATCTTCTTCACCGAACTGCCAAACATGGTATCCTTCACGTCGCGCAACACACAGGTGACGTAGCGCTCACGGGTGAGCAACGGCGAATAGACAAACGTCCGGCCCGTGCCGTCCTGTCGGCGGTGCTCCACATAGCCCTTCGCCTCCAGAATCTTCAGCAGCGTGGCAACGGTGGTCCGCGCGGGCTGCGGCTCTGGGTAGAGTGCCACCAGGTCGTTGATGGTCACGCCCTGCGGCTGGTCCCACAGCAGGTTCATCAGTTCTGACTCGGCCCGCGTCAGCGGTCTCATGGAATGGTTCTCTGTCATAGCGTCTGTGATTTTTGTTCTCGGTGCAAAGTTAGCCGAAAGCCGCTATGCCGTCAAATTATTCGTCGTCCTTTTCCTTTTCCGTCCCCGTTTTTTAACATTTATGTTTAGTCAACGTCCTTTCCTTTTTTAGTTGTTAACCATATGTCTACTGCACTTTTTTCTTCGGTTGCTTGTTCAATCTGTACACGACGTGCAGCAGAGCGTAACGCGGCAGGACGTTGGTGTAGGTCTCGGTGCGGCCTTGGGCGTTGACGATGCGGGTGACATTGTCGAGCTGTCCGAGGAGGTCGAAACCGTCGACCATCAGCAGTAGGCGGCCTTTGAGGAAGGGGCGCGTCAGCCGGGCATTCCATACGAGGTCGGTGGTGTTCAGGCGAGTGTCGGCATAGCCAGTGCGGGTGTAGAGCGTTATGTCGGTATTGATTTCCATCTTCCACGGGAGTTTCAGGAGGGCGGTGAGGGCGTTGGTGAGGGTGAGGGGCTGCGATGATATCGCAGCATACTGTACATTGGGGGTGGTGAAGCGTTGCCAGAGCGCGGTGTTCTTGAAGCTGAGCGAGTGGTTGCCAAGCTTGTAGGAGAGGCTCAGCGTGTTGTTGAACGAGAGGGTGTTGACCGTGCTGCGCTCTTGGTCAACCAGATCGACGCTGTGCTGATAGCTGATACTCGGACTGACATTGAGGCGCAAGGGGTGCTTCTTGCCGATGGCCGTATTGAATTGGTAGCTGGCATCGGCATTCCAGTTGCCGTTCACGTTGTCGGCCTGCCAGGTGCGGACGCCTGTGGCGCGGTCGTAACAGTAGCCCATGGCGAGGGCATTTTGGATGATGGTGTAGCCGAGCCAGTAGTGATGACTACTCTCTTTACGGTTGGCGTTTCCCCATTGATGGCCGAAAGAGAACTGATGGTTAATGGCATTGCGCAGGCTGTTGTTACCTATGCGGATGTTCAGCGGGTCGGTATCGTCGCGCATGTCGACGAGGTTCTGCAAATCGGGTATCGATGAGGTGGCGATGTACTGGAGAATCATTTTTTTAGCATTACCAGTCTTACGGTTGATGGTGGTATACTGGACAAAGCAGTCCCAGATGTTGACAGGCATGGTGTTGCGAGTGACGAGCGTATCGATGCTGCCACGCTGGTAACGAAGTTTCTGACGTACGAGGGTGACGGGGAAACCGAGTTGTGCCCACCACTTTTTCTGGTAAGTATCGTCTTCGCTATAGGCGTTATAGAACAGTCGGGGGTTGAAGTCGTAGATGTCTTCGGTGAAGTGGCTCGTATAACTGTTGCGACGGTCAATGTTCTGCTCGTATTCGTGAGCTGATGGCAACTGGCCGAGGGCGTAGGTGGTGTCGATGTCGAAGAGCGACGACTCGTGTCGGCGGTCGTTGTGGGTATAGCCCGTATTCAATTGCAGCCGGATTAGGGAGGTGAAGTTAATCTGATAGGTGCCACCAGCCTTGGCTTTCCATGAGCGGTTGGGATGGTTGCGGGTGTAGCGGTTGAGACATGTTGGGGGTTGCTGTGATACAGCAACATACTGGACGGACTGGCGGTGGTGGCGGTCTTCCTGCTGGTCGCTGAAGCTGGCTTCGGCATCGAGGGAAGCCCAGTCGGGGCTGTGGCGGAATTTGAAGGTGCTGCTTAGGCGGATTTCACCGTCAATGCTGTGCCCTTCCGTGAGGCCTCGTTGCAGATTACGGTTGATGAGGCTGTCGTTCTGATAGAAGGCTGAGGCGAGGCTGTATGTGCTGTTGTCAAACTTCTGATAGTTGAGCGATGGGCGCACATCGAGGTTCCACATACCGAAGTTATGGTAATAGTGGTGGCTGGTGTTCAGTTTCAGGCTCTTGTCGCGCTGGGTATTCTGGATGCGGTCGTAGGTGTCGCCTGTCGGCAGGTAGTTCTGGCGGTTGGTATTGGCTTCGCGGTTGAGGTCTGTATGGCTCACTTGTACATTGCCGTCGGCTTTCCATTTGCTGTTGCGGTCTTCCACGTTATAGTCGATGCCGGCCTGCTGCTGAGTCAGCCGTCCGCCATCCTGCAATCGCTGTGGGTCCCAGCTTCCCGCTTCTCCCGGTTTGCCGTCGCCATTCAGATTGTTGGCTGTAGCGTATGCGGCAAGGCGCGAGTGGTCGCTGAAGCGAAGGGCAAAGAGTCGGGCAAGCCATCGTTCATCCGTTCCACCACCAACCTCAGCATTTGCCAAGGTGCCAATACGGTATTCCTTCTTCAACTTCACGTCCATCACGTAGCGGTTGTCGCCCATGACGTGCTGACCAAGGAAATCGCTTTGGTCGCCCCACTTGTCGTATATCTGAATATCCTTCACGGTGTAAGCCGGCAGGTTGTCGAGCATGATGGTATGGTCGCCTCGGAAGAAGTCTTTTCCGTTCAGAAGCAGGGCGTCGACATACTTTCCGTTGTGGTAGATACGGCCTCCCTCCTTCAATTCGACGCCCGGCAGCTGGCGTACCAGCGCATCGAGCATTGAACCTTCGGCCAACTCGAAAGCGTCGGCATTGAACACCAGCGTATCGCCCTTGTAGTAGAACTGCACCTTTGACGAGGTGACCACCACCTCCTGAAGCATCTTGGTTTCACGTTTCATATAGACAGGAGGCAGCTCCCGACGCTGTTCGCGACGATAGATGTTGTTCAACTCGAAAGGCACTTCCGCGGTCTTGAAGCCCACGTAGCTGGCCTAGATGATGTATTTAGCTGGTCGTGCAGGCACTCTGAAGCCGAAGTCTGCGTACTCAATGGGAGGGTTATTGCCATATTGCATGTGTGAGATGGCTTCACAGGAGTCAATGCGAACGCCATCGGCAGTGAGCAGCCGGACATTGGAGTGCGGCAAGTCGTTGTGTGTCAGGTTGTCTTTTACCTTGCCTGAGAGTACTATAAAACGGTTGTCGGCCTTCGGCTTATACTGCACGAAGATGTCGAGCCCCTTCTGCTTGACACGGACGGGCTGGTCCTTGCAGAGGCGGCTGACGGCCTTGGGGATGGACAGGCCGCTGACGTTGACGGTGACCTGCAGGTGCTCCAGGTCGTTATGGATGAAGCTGATTTCGTAGTCCGACTGGCGTTGGTTCAAGGCTTCGAGGGCGGCGGCGAGGGGCTGGGATTGGGCTGTGGCGACGCCACAGCACAGCTGACAGAGGAAGAGAAGGTAGATGCGCTTCATGGCTGGCTTTCCTTGGCAGTTTGTTCTACAAAGATGGTGTCACGGGCATCGGTAAGTCGCAGGCCCTCGAACTCGTTCACGGTGGCGAGGAAGTCGGCCAAGGGCTGGTCGGGGTTCCACGTGATGGTGAAGCGCAGGCTGCGCGGCGCCTCACCATGGTAGCTGACGGCGCGGTGCTCGTGGCGGGCCACAACGGTGAGGATGCTGTCGAGGCGGGCATTGCTGAAGTGGACGGGAGCGGGAGTCGGAGCGTGATGAGCGGAGTGATTTGCCTCCACCACATTCTCCCGGATTTGTCCAGAGTGGTCATGCAGGAAGTAAGCGGCGAATGCCAAGCCGCTAATGATGATGAAGCCGATAAAGGCGGCGGCCATCCTGTGCCACCTCGTCACATGCTTTCTACTGTGTAGGCTGAAATCGGCGGGCAACTGGGGCGCCCGTTGCTGTCGGCGTTGTATGGCGCGGCGCAGGTTCACGTCTTGGTAGCGCAGCCGCTCGGTGTCGTTGGTGTTGTCCTGTTTCATAAGTCCTGGATTTGTTTGATGAGTTGATAGAGCTTGTGGCGGATGCGGTGCAGGCGGGTGGCGACGGTGCCGGGAGCCTGGCCGGTGATGTAGCCGATGTCGGCGAGAGGCAGGTCGTCATAGTAGAACAGCGTGACGAGCGTCTGCTCATCGGCCGTCAGGTGGTCGATGGCCCGCTCCAGCAGTTCCACCCGTTCGTCGTCGGGCTCCTGGAAGAGCGTCTGCATCTCCGCCTCGGCCGCTGCACTGACAGCCTCGTCATCCATCGTCAGCGTCTGTAGCACAGGCCGTCGCAGGTGGTTCAGGGCCGTGCGGTAGGCGATGCGGCAGAGCCAAGTGCGCAGCGATGCCCTGGCCGGGTCGTAGCTGTCCATCTGGCTAAGGCCACGCAGCAGGGCGTCCTGCGTCAGTTCCTCGGCGTCCTGCACGTTGCCCACCATCTGACAGATGATGGTGAACACGCTCTGTCCGTACTGTCGTACTATATCTTCGCTTCGGTTCATTGCTTTGTTGTCTCTACTAATATATACACAATTTTTGCCGACAATATTACACGGATACAGTTTTTTTTCGTACCTTTGCCCGCAGAAACTTAAAACTTAACGCAGATATGAAGAGACTAATGACATTTGCAGCTGTGCTGCTGACCGCCGTCACCATGATGGCAAAGACGGAGACCGTGCCTTCGTCGAACAACAGGCTTGAGTTGACATTCAGCGACGATGGCGGCGTGGCCACCTACAGCGTCAGCTACGACGGTGTGCCGGTGCTGACCGCTTCGCGCTTAGGCTTCGAGGCCGACTTCGGCGACTTTACCAAGGGGCTGACGATGGGCCAGTACAAGATGCAGTTCCGCGATGCCACCATCTTCGTGAAAGGAGGCCCGAACCGCAAGGTGAACGCCGTGCGCTACACCGTACCGTTCACCAACGCCAAGGGCCAGCAGATGTCGGTCGTCTTCAACGTGACGAACAACGGCGTGGCCTACTGCTACGAGATTCCCCGTCCGGGCGAGAATCCGAAGTGTGGCGTCATCCGCCGCGAGGTCAGCTCGTTCAATTTCCCCGAGGGCACGACGACGTTCCTCTGTCCGCAGATAGGCCCGATGACGGGCTGGGAGCGCACGAAGCCCAGCTATGAGGAGGACTACAAGGTTGACCAGCCCATGACCCAGCGGTCGCAGTTCGGGCAGGGCTATACGTTCCCCTGCCTGTTCCGGGTGGGGGCTGCGGCGGCGCCGCAGCACAGCGAACTGTGGGCGCTGGTCAGTGAGACGGGCGTCGACGGGAGCTACGTGGGCAGCCACCTGAGCGACTACTCGGCAGAGACGGGCTACACCATCGCCTTCCCGCAGGCTGGCGAGAACAACGGCAACGGCACGCCCTTTGCCGGTATTCCCCTTCCCTACACCACGCCTTGGCGCACCATCGTCATCGGCACCTCGCTGAAGCCCATCGTCGAGAGCAAATACGGGCTGCCCTCACTGCCGGCCAAATACAAAGCGTCGACGGAGTACAAGCCCGGCCGCTACACATGGTCGTGGCTCGTCTGGCAGGACGAGAGCATCAACTACGCCGACCAGGTGCAGTTCGTTGACCTCGCCGGCAAGATGGGCTTCGAGTACTGCCTGGTCGACAACTGGTGGGACCAGCGCATCGGCCGCGACAAGATTGAGGAGCTGTCGAAGTATGCCCAGTCGAAGGGCGTCAGCCTGATGCTGTGGTACAACTCGAACGGCTACGAGAACGACGCGCCGCAGACGCCGCGCGACTGCATGTCGACGGCCATTGCCCGCGACAAGGAGATGGCTTGGCTGCAGAAAATTGGCGTGAAGGGTATCAAGGTCGACTTCTTCGGCGGCGACAAGCAGCAGACCATGCAGCTCTACGAGGACATCCTCTTCGACGCCAACCGCTACGGCCTGCAGGTCATCTTCCACGGCTGCACCATGCCGCGCGGCTGGGAGATGATGTACCCCAACTACGTGGCCTCAGAGGCCGTGCTCGCCAGCGAGAACGTCTTCTTCAGCGAGGGTCACGCCAAGAGCGAGGCCTTCGAGCTGTGTATGCACCCCTTCATCCGCAACGCCATGGGGCCGATGGACTGGGGCGGCACAATCATGAACAAATACCTGAGTCGCGACAATAAGAGCCGCCACAAGCGTTACACGACCGACATCTTCGAGATGGCCGCCGCCATCACCACCCAGACGCGTGTGCAGTGCATCGCCATGCAGCCCAACAACCTCGACGAGCTGCCGCGGTTCGAGCTCGACTTCCTGCGCGAGGTGCCCACCGTGTGGCACGACACCCGCTTCCTCGACGGCTATCCCGGCAAGTACGTGGTTCTGGCCCGCCGCAATGGCGACAACTGGTACGTGGCCGGACTGAATGCCGAGCCGCAGGCCAAGACGCTGACCATCAAGATGGAGGAGTGGGCCGGACAGACCGTCAGCTACTACGTCGACGACCCGAAGGCCGGCCCGCAGCTGCGCCAGCTGAAGTTCGACAAGAAGGGGCAGGCGAAGATCACCATCCAGCCCATGGGCGGCGTCATACTGAAGTAACCGCTATTTGATGTTCACGCGCAAGCCCACCTGCAGGCTCAGGTTCACGGGCTTGTCCTTGAAGTAGTTCTGTATGTGGCTCCGGTTGTCGGGATAATAGCTCAGGCCCGGCTCCACATACAGTCCTATCTGCGGTATGACGTCATACTGCAAGCCCAGGCTGCCGTTCAGTGACAGCTGCGCGCGGTCTTTCTCCATCTCCTGCGTCACGCCCTCGGTCACCACGCGGGTGGCGACGTTCAGGTAGGTCAGTGCGCCCGCCGAGGCGTAGGCCCGGAAGCCCTTCAGCTCCCAGAGCCGGTAGCTCAGGCCGAGGGGCACGCCGACGTAGTGGAGCGTCTGCTCGCGCCGTATCTGCATCTTGTTCATCACTTGGGTGAAGTCTGACGAGAGTTTCGTATAGACGAGGCCGGTGGTCAGCGACAGCCGCTCCGTGAGCGGGTAGCTCAGCGTCAGACCGAAGGAGACAGGGCGGTGATGGTGCTGCCGCTCCTCGTAGCCCGTCAGGTAGATGGGCTCAGTGCTGCGTGCCGACGTGGCGTAGCTGTACTCATAGACTTCCCGGTATTTCATAGCCATTTCTTCGGCCATCAGCACGCCGTTGCTGCTCGACTGGCCGCTGAAGCCGTTCATCGCATAGAGGCCGAGGGTCAGGGGACAGCTCTTCGTATTCTTTATCTCGGCTATCTGCCGGTCCATATTGCGGACGACGGCTTCACTGGTATTGCTGAGCTCGTCTGTTGTCTCTGTCTCTACCACGTCCGGGCGCTCCGTATGGCTGTCAGCGGGTTCAGCGGTTGTCGGAGTCTCGGGCTGTGCCACATCGACAGTTTCCTGCGCAGCCTTTCTTTGCGAGCAAAGCGTCCCTTTGGGCCGAGCGCCCCTCCCTTCGAGGTGTTGGGTCTGTATCTTCTGTATCTTCTCTGCCAGCAGTCCCTTCGGGGCTTGTATGGACTCTGAAATAGTTTCAGGGCCCAAACCTTTCCCCTCCCCAAGGGAGGGGGACTGCTGCGCCAGCTGCGGGGAAGTTTCCCCCTCCGGCCACAGCAGGTAACCGGCGCCTATTGTCAGCGCAGCAACTGCCGCTGCCGCCGCCCACCGCCGCAAGGCTACGAAACGGGACTTCTCCCTACAGGGAGGACAGAGGGGGGCTATCTCCTCCCACAACCCCTCGGGCGGCGCTACCTCGTGCTCCGCCAGCTTGTCGCGTAGTTGTTGGGTCCACTTGTCCTGATTCATATTCCTTGTTTGTTTAAGTATTCTCTGATATTCTTGGCCAGCATCTTCCTGGCCCGGAAGAAGAGCGACGACGAGGTGCTCTCCTTGATGCCCAGCAGTTGGGCTATCTCGCGGTGTGGCCGCTGTTCGAAGACGTAAAGGTTGAGCACCGTTCGGTAGTTCGGCGGCAGGCGCCCTATCATCGCCGTCAGCGCGTCAGGCGGCACGCCGCCGATGTCGGGCTCGTCGGGGCTGTCGGGCTCGTCGGGAATGCCGCCGACCGTCACGAAGCGCTGGTGCTCGCGCAGGTAGTCGACGGCGCGGTTGCTGACGATGCGCCCCACCCACGACTTCAGCGACCCTTCGCCGCGGTAGCTGAACTGCCCGACAGAGGTCAGTATGCGCACGAAGCTGTCCTGAATGACGTCGCGCACCTCGTCGCGCTCGGGCAGATACCTCAATCCGACGGCCATCGCGTAGCCGGCGTAGCGGTCGTATAGTCGCTTCATGGCAGCCCGGTCGCCACCTTTGATGGCTTCAAGCAGTTGTCGCTCTGTCTCCACCGTCGTGGTTATCTGATTCGTTCTTTCGTGTTATAGTATAAGGTGAAGGGGGTTATCGAGATATACTTCTCTTCGAAATTCTCGGTGTTAGTGACACAGAAGCCGTTGACAGGGATAGCTAATGTCCACCCCCCATTGTCAAGCCTCTGGATAGCACTGCCTTCCTCGGTGGAGAGCAACTCGACGAGGTATTTAGTGCCATTGATGGTAACGAGGAAGTATGCAGGTTTGTAGACCGTCGTTCCGTCGTTCACTGACGCATCGGCACAGAAGTTGGAGAATACAGCTTCATTGGTATAGCCCTGGTCTTTTATTTCTATTTTTGTGGGTAGCCCCAGGGGCTTGACGTCCGACGTAGTGGTGGTTTCTCCATCTGTGTTTACGCCAGATTTTTCGCTTGAGGCATAGTCTGCGGCAGACTGACTGAAACAGAGATGCGCCAGAAAAGTTTCTGGCAGCCTGACTCTAAGCACGTCTGTCACATCCAACCGCGCCGTGTCCACCACTTGGAAGTTGACCGTCCACTCACCGTTGTAAGATGCCAACTCCAAAGCAGAAGAGGCACTAATACTACTCCGTACGTCAGCGAGATCCCCATCGCCACCCTCCGAGCATGCCGTCAACATCAGTGAGCTTATCACCATGATGCCTACAAGCCACTTCGTTCTTTCTGTTCTTTTCATACCTTTTTCCTATTACCTTTTTCTATTATAACGCAGAAACTTCAAAATCTTGCACTTCGGGAGCAATTTTTTTTCTGTTTGATATTTGCGGGTTATTGGAAATGTATATTATTGACGTCGTTTTATCATCCATCGGCGTCGTTTTATCATCCATCGGCGTCGTTTTATCATCCATCGACGTTGTTTTAACTTTTCCCCGTGCCTTACCATCCTTTAGAACGGCACTTACGACGTTTTATATGGCACTTTAACACTTTTTTTATTCCGCATGTGCAGGATTTCCATCCCGTCATCGTTATAGAAGAAAGATAACAAACGAAAATGATATGAACTGGAAAGACTTTATGAAGACACTTACGCTAATGCCTATGGCTTTGATTGCATTAGCGTCATGTAGCGACAATGACGAAAATGTGGAAGATCTGGTTGAGCCTGCTGCCGTGCCAATGCTGGCCGATAATGTTATGATGATCGCTTTTGGATTCTATCAGGAAGACAATATCGGCATCTTGTCAAAAGACTATGTGGCTTCTGTCCCAGACTATAAACGCGGCGTTTCGCATTATGACATTTCCATTGACCTGCCGTGGTTCACCGACAAATCGGCACTCGTAGCTCGTTTCACCGTCAATCCGAGAAACATTGCTACCATCAATTCTATTCCTCAGGTAAGCGGGCTTCTCAAGAATAACTTTACCGCTCCGGTCGACTATATAGTCACTAATACTGACAAGACCCAAAGTGTTGCCTACACAGTGACAATTACCAACAACCACAACATTGACTGGAAGGAGATTCGCGTTGTGAACTTTCCGGAAATAATTGACATATACTCTGGTGCTTGTATGAGGATTTGCCCTTGGAACAATACGCTTTTCATTGCTTTTAAGAACATCAATAATAATTGCAACAAGATGATGGTAATGAGTAAGCCCCAAGATTGGGGTTGGGGTTTTTTGGGCTCCAATAGCTATCTTGATGGCTTCTCCAGCCAGATTGACAGCTCACACTATGCTTTCGATGTTGCTCTTGACGGTACGCCATACGTGGCTTACGCAGACCTGGATGCAGCATCACAGAGGGGTGCGCTTTCAGTCATGAAGTTAGACGGACATAAGTTCAAGAATGGATTATATAGCGGGGATTGCTACTGGAACTACGTCGGCGAACAGGGGTTCTTCAAGGTGCAGTCCCAGTGCGTGGGTATGGCTGCTTTAGAGAATGAACTGGTCGTCTGCCTATTAAATAAGAGCGATAATGCCGACATCCCCTACGGTGCCCTTGGCGTAGCAACATGGGATGGCATGGCTTGGACGTCTGGCGAGTCTTCGCTGTTGCCGGCTGGTCAGGAAATATGTGGCGTCAAGATGGGCAGTAACGGTAAGATTGCAACTATGATTAGTATCAATAGCGGTAATGTGGATGGTGTGAACTATGGCTATAATGTCTTCAAGTACGAGAACGGACAGTGGGAGTCGCTGGCCACCAACTTCCTGGAGCCGGGTGCCACGCAGACTGATACTGCCGTTGGCAGCTTCGGCACCTTTGTTGCTCGTGACGGTACCATCTATATATGGACGACAGATAATGCTCCTAACGGTGATAAAGAGTTCAAGGTACGTCTGAAGAAGTATGATGCAGCCACTAAGAAGTGGTGTACTGTAAGCGGCGGTATACTACCCTTGAATTACAACAACAGTATTGATAACCGTATGGAGGTGCAGGTGGCCATTTCCCCTAATGGTACGCCGTTTGTTGCCTATGTCGATTCGGCAGGCTTGTACGCCTCGAAGCTCTATGTGATGTATCTCGACCCCGAGACCGGGCAGTGGTCGGTCCCCCAATTGATTGGAACAGGTGCCTCTGACGTGAACATCGCTTTTGCGTCTACAACTGCTCTCAAAACTACGCTTACTTATACTGATAATGAGCATCACATCCATGTTCTCACCTTAGAAGAATAGAAAAAAGTAAAAAGGAAGAAAGAGTATGAATAAACGAAACCTATGGGCCGCCATCGCCCTGACCTTGATGGCAACAACAACAGTGGGATGCAGTAGTGATAGCGAGAGCCCGAAGCCGGAGCCTGTCATTTGTCCCGTAGTGACGCCAACAGAATTAGAGCTGACCCGCGCCGAGCAGCAGATGGTGGGCAGCAGCAACGAGTTCGCCTTCAACCTGTTCCGCGAGGTGCAGGACGAAGTGAAGAGCCAGATTGTGTCGCCCGTCAGCATCACCTATGCCCTCGGTATGCTGAACAACGGCGCAGCCGGCGAGACGCAGAAGCAGATCAACAGCGTGCTGGGCTTCGCCGACAAGGGCGCCGACGGCATCAACGCCTTCTGCTACAAGATGCTGCAGCGGGCAGCGACACTCGACCCGCTGACAAAGGTGCTGATAGCCAACACCATCTACATGAACAAGCCTTACGAACTGCAGACGGAGTTCGTACAGCGGGCGAAGACGTTCTACGATGCCGAGCCTGAGACACGCGACTTCCACGACGGCAAGACCCTCGACGTCATCAACAAGTGGGGCAGCGACCATACGGAGGGGATGATCAAGGAAGCGCTGAAGGAAGATGAGTTCAACCCCGATGCCGTCAGCTATCTGCTCAACGCCATCTACTTCAAGGGCAGCTGGAAGAAGAAGTTCGACAAGGCACTGACGATGAAAGAGGCATTTATGCATGCAGGCGGTACGGAAGAAATGACTTACGCCGATATGATGCATCAGACGACCATTTTCGAATATGCCGAGACCGACGACTGTCAGGCTCTGCGCCTGCCCTACGGCAACAGCTCGTTCCAGATGACGGTGCTGCTGCCGAAGGCGAAGACAAACGCCCTGCCCAAGGTGCCTACCGCTGAGGTGTGGCAGCAGCTGAACGAGCAGATGGACT
>JAEEGK010003598.1_pt1 | contig 38508 bp, 38 predicted proteins | sample 8958771 | NCBI WGS metagenome assembly JAEEGK01 (sample SAMN16246547, study PRJNA631951) | gut metagenome | biome: gut microbiome; feature: rumen; material: SC-attached | host: Bos | place: Iran: Karaj | collected 2018-10
ACTGATGAAGACCCATCAAAACTATCAAAGAATTTAAGATCTCTCACAAGAAAGATTAGAGAGTTTATTGATTACTTAAAGAATAGAAATGACTATGATACTGTATTCACTCATTTAGGTGATGGTATGAGCGTTTCAAAGAGGAAATAATGATATTAAGCGAACTTAAATCTATTAAGGAATCAAATCTTAATATGGCTGATGGATACATTCTAAATGTATCTCATTTAAGTTCGCCTTCAGATATCACTATGTCTATTAGTGAAGTTAATGAAGTAGTTAAGGCTACTTCTAAACCAGTATTTTTAAAGTTAAATCTTCTTTATATGGATAAAGACTATTCATCACTTGAAGAAGTATTTAAAAATGTTAAAGGAATTAAGGGAATAATATTCCAAGACTTTGGTTTAATTCCTTTAAAGAATAAATATAATAAAGACTTAGTAATGATTTATGATTCATCTAACTTCATTACTACTAGTCTTGATTATTTATACTTTGAAAATAGTGGTGTAGATACTCTAACTTTATCAAATACTCTAACTTTAAAAGAATTAGATAGCGTAATTAATACTCCATATAGTTACGCATCTCATGTGTATGGTTACCAAGAAATGTTTTATTCTTATAGGAAGCATTTCTCAAACTATTCAAAAGAATATGGATTTAAAGATTTAAAGAATAAATATAATATCTCGCTAAAAGAAGAAACTCGTGATCAACTCTTTAAGACAGTTGAAGATCTAAATGGTTTTTATATCTTTAGAGATAAATTAATAAATGTCTATGATTTTATGGATCACTTTAAAAAGTGTGATTATTTAATCTTAGATAGACTATTTATCAGTGATGAAGAATATTTAGACACAGTTAAGTTATATAAGGGAATAATGAAAAGAAGTGAATATGTATCTAAATATAATGCACAATTCGATACTGGATTCTTATTTAAGAATGTCGGTAAGTTATTTGAGGTGAAGGCAAATGAAGACTGAGTTATTAATGCCTGCGGGTAACCTTGAAAAACTAAAATATTCTTTAATGTATGGCGCAGATGCGGTATATATTGGTGGTAAAGTTTTATCCCTTAGAGCTCAAGCTTCAAACTTTACAATCGATGACATTAAAGAAGGAGTAGAATTCGCTCATTTATTAAATAAAAAGGTATATGTCACAGTAAACGTTATACCTAGAGAAAGTGAAAAAGACTTAATTAAAGATTATTTAGAATCATTAGAAAGAATTCATGTGGATGGAATAATTGTATCTAGTCCAGCGATACTTTATATGGCTAGAACTTATACAAATATTCATGTATCTATCTCAACTCAAGCATCAGTAACTAATTTAAGCGCCATTAAATTCTATTCATCTCTAGGCGCAAATAGAGTGGTTCTCGCAAGAGAATTATCAATTGATGAGATAAAATACATCAAAGAAAACACAGACACTGAAATTGAAGTATTTATCCATGGCGGTATGTGTAGTGGTTTTAGTGGAAGATGTACATTATCTAACTATATGAGTAAGCGTGATGCGAATGGTGGAGGATGTGCCCATTCTTGTAGATGGAGCTATGACATCTATGAAGATGATAAAAAGATTAATACTGAAACATTCAAAATTGGCTCTAAAGACTTATGCGCCATATCATACATTAAAGATATGATTGATGCGGGAGTTGATAGTCTTAAAGTTGAAGGAAGAATGAAATCAATCTCTTATGTTTCAACTATTGCTTATACTTATAGAACCTTAATTGATGATATCTATAATAACGATATTAAAGATAATGAATATTATCTTGATCTTATGGGTGAACAAGTTAATAGATGTGCATCTGATGGTTTCTTAAGTGGTCATATTTCTAATGAACAAACCTTATATTCTAAATAATCAAGTGAAGCTACTCAAGCATTCTATGGAATAGTTCTTGATTATAATAAGGAGAAATCTCAAGCTTTACTTGAAGTTAGAAACTTCTTTAAAGTAGGAGAAAAGGTAGAAATATTATCCCCTGGAAAACCAATAAGAGTAAGTACTATTGAATATATTATTAATAGCGACGGTGTGATGGTTAATGAAGCTACTCATGCCCTTGAGAAAGTTACTATTAATTCAGATATAGAATTAAATAAACACGACATAATAAGGAGACTAAAATGAAAGTTGTAGTAATTAGCGTAGCTGGTGGTTCAGGCAGTGGAAAGACTACTGTTGTAGACAAGATTATCAAATCATTCAAGAAAAGAGAGGTAAGAGTACTTAGATTAGACGACTATTATAAGTATTCACCACTTCCATTTGAAGAGAGAATAAAAATCAACTATGACCATCCACAATCATTAGATTTTGATTTATTTGTTGAACAAATCCATGAACTATGTGATGGTAAAGCTATTGAAAAACCTCTTTATGATTATATAGATCATCAAAGAAAAACTGAGACTGAAGAAATAGAACCTTCAAAGATTTTAATCTTAGAAGGAATCCTCGTTATGAGTGATGAAAGAGTAAGAAATCTTTCAGATATTAAAGTATACGTTGATACAGATGCTGACTTAAGATTTATAAGAAGAATGTTAAGAGATACTAAAGAAAGAGGCAGATCTGTTGATAGCGTAGTGAATCAATATTTAAAGACAGTTAAACCAATGCATGAAGCATTTGTTGAACCAACTAAAAAATATGCGGATATTATTATCCCAAACGATTATTCTCATGATGTAGCTGTTAATATGATGATAGCTAAAATTCATGAGATATTAGAAGATAAAAACCAATAGGTTGAAAAAACTTATAATAAGTATTATAATAACCATTAAAAAAATATAGGAGAAGTACAATGGCAGCAAAGAAAATATATAGATTAACTCAAGAAGAAGTTAATAATTTTAAAAATGAACTTGAACATTTAATCAACGTTGAACGTCCTGCAAATATTCAAGCATTACAAGAAGCTAGAGCTTTAGGTGACTTATCTGAAAACTCAGATTATGATTACGCTAAGAGTGAACAAGCTCGTATTGAAGAAAGAATTCAAGAATTAAAGATTTTAACTGAACCAGATAACTATGAAATCGTTGAATCTAAGATTATCAGAGTTGAATTCGTTGAACTCGGTAAGGTTAGAGAATTTACAATCGGTGGTGATAAAGGTAGTGATGTTTTAAACAATAAGATTTCTATGGATTCACCTCTTGCGGTTGCAGTTAAAGATAAAGTTCCTGGAGATGTAGTATCTTACTACTCTGAATCAGGTAAAAAAGTAACTGTAAAGTTACTCGATAACGCTAAATAGTATGTTTGTCGCATTTGTTGGAGCGATGGATGTTGAAATAGAGTATATCTTAAAAGCTCTATCAAACATTAAAAAAGAAGAATATAGAGGCTATACATTCTATCTAGGTGATAGAGGAAATAATAAAGTAGTAGTCACAAGATCAGGTGTTGGAAAAGTTAATATGGCAGTAGCCCTTACAATCCTTCTTGATAAGTATCATGTTGATTACGTTATTAATTCTGGTATAGCTGGATCTTATAACTCTAAGATTGGTTCTACATCAATTAGTACAGAAGTAGCTTACTATGACTTTATAATCCCTGGATATGGTTTTGGAGTTCCAAGACAACCGAATCCATATAAACCATCAGATGATATCGTTAAAGCCGCAAAAGAAATCTATAAAGATGATAAAAACATTCAATTTGGAAAGATTATCTCTGGAGATAGATTTGTGACTGATATTAAAGATTTTGATGAATACGATTATAAAAATAGTGTTGCAGTAGATATGGAATCTGCGAGTGTAGCTCAAGTATGTTATCTATTCTCAACTGATTTTCTAATTATTAGAAATGTTTCAGATAATCTATCAGCAAAAGAATATAACGCTAACGAAAGCACAGAACCAGATAACTGCGCTAAAATAGCTTTAAAGTTTATCGATAATTATAATAAGTATTAAAAAAAGAAATCCGAGTGGATTTCTTTTTTATTGAAAATTAAATTTAATAATTTTAGGAATATTTAACGTTTAATGTAAGTAATTATAGTAAAATAATTATTTTATTTTGTAATTTTAAAGAAAAACTGATATAATAAAGATGAGAGGTATTAAGATGAATAAATACGTTAATATTTACAACTCATTAGATTTTAATAGACTTGCTAATATTATATACAAATATGGTAAAAAGATTCAAGAATATAAAGATTGTCTTGATAATAGTCAATTGTCTGATAAGAACAAAAAGATTATCATTTTATATAGAGAATCTTTGTATTATATGCCCGGCTGTTTTGAAAGTAATTATGCAATAAATATATCTTCAAACTTTTTAAATACGATTAATTACTGTGCAGGATATTTAACAGAAAACTGTTTAAGCATTGAATTACTTGAAAAAATAATTGAAAAAATGACTGAAAAAAAAGTGCAGTCAAAAAAACCAAGTATAAGTTTGGCAAAATGGAAAATTGCCGAATTAAAGGAATTATTTGATTTTTTAAACGAAAATCAAAAAGAAGAAATACCAGTCATAAAACTAATTATTTTTTATTATTATTTTTTAAAAAATGAGCCTATTGGCAAATATAATTTTGAAAGAATTAATTACGCCGTTGCTATAGCTAATATAATATCGATTTTATTATATGAATTTGTTTTTGATGACAAGATTATTATTTCTTTAGGAAAGACGTTTGTTAATAACACAAATAAAATATTTTCAATAATAAATGAAGAAGTTGATATTAACACAGAACAGTTGATATCTTTGATAGAAATGGTTATAAGTACCATTGATACAAATATTAAAAGATTTAGGCTGATAGATAGTAATATTAATGAAATAGCAAATGATGTTTCCATTTCGAAAGATAATTGTGTTAAACTAATCAATCTGCTTTTTAGTAAATTATCTTTTACAAGCGAAGATATATGCAATGGGTTGAATGTTAAAAATCCAACCGCAAATCAATATATAAGAAAATTATTAGATTATAGGATTATTTCAGTGTTGGATGAAAAAAGACAAAGAGGTAAAGAATATTTATCTTTTGTAAATATAAAATTAGAAAAGGGGGATGAATATGATTAGAAATAAAAAAGTCAGCACGGGCATGCTGACTAGAGAATCTACTAAAGATCCTGAACAAATTGATTGTAGATTCTCCAAACAAAAATGTCAATATCTTTTTAAAGGAGAATTAATATATGCAAGAAGTTAAAAATGAAATAATAGATTCTGGCGTAGATAATAATAATGATGGTCATTGTGATTTATGTGGGGAATTTGTTGACGATGGTGGAAAACACAAACCAAGAATAAAAGAAGCAAACAAAATATATGTAGATTCATTTGCCAGTGATACTGATCAATTTAATATTGAGTTATTTATTAAAGACTACTATTCAAAGGATATTCCATATTTTGATTATGAAATAAACAGAAACTATAAAGAGCGATATAAATTGATTAAGAATTACACAAAGAATGATGTTAATGATCCGTTTGGTTGTAAAGCAATCAACCAGTTCTTAAGGAATGATATTCTTGAAGATAAAAGAAATATAACTAAAATGATTGAAATAATCAATGAAATGGATGAAACAATATCACGCTTTATTGTGAAAAAGCCACTTTGTACAAATAGAGGAATGACTTTTAATAATTTGGATAATCCTTTTATAAAAACATTAAATAATGCATACATCAGGCTAAACATATTGAAAGAGGATTATTATTTATTTCGCGATAATGGTTATGTTAGTACTTCTAGAAGTAAAGAATATGCAAAAACATTTGCGGTGCCAAAAGAAAATGATAAAGCTGTTTGTTTGTTTAGATATTTGATCCCAACTGGTTCTAAAGCAATGCCGTTATCTACAATGTATGATACGACAATGAGTGATATTGAAAAAGAAGTACTTTTAGAGTCCGGTAACGATTATAAAATCATTGAGATTGATAAAAAAACAATAAATGGTATTATTTATTATGAAGGAATTATTGAATTAGTGAGGAGATAAAAATGAAGATTAAAGTATTAGAAACATGGAATAAGATATTACATTCAGACATTATTGATAGAATTAATCGAGATGATGCAAGTATTTCATATCAAGAGTTATACTTATATGTATTGATTAGAGGATTATCAACTACCGCTTCACCAACAGACGAAATCGACCCTGATAATATTTATAAAGAATATCCTGGAATAAAATTTATAGACGAAACGTGGAATAATCTACGAGCATCAAAATATAACAATAAAACATTTAATAAACCGTGGGATAAGGTATTTTAATTAAAAAAGGTTTCTCAATTAGTTGAGGAACCTTTTTATTATTCATTATTTTTTAGCTTGAGCTTTTTCTTTCTTTTGAATTGTTTTATTCTTATCTTTCTCAATCTTTAAAGCAGAAGAAGCTTTACCGAATAGATAGATATGATCTTCTTTATAGAAAGTATAATCAGCAGTTGGAAGGTTGATGATACCATTATTCTTAATCGCAATGATGTTTACATCAAATTTTCTTCTAATATCAAGTTCCTTGATAGAGTATCCTACCCATGTTTCAGGAATTTGAATTTCATACATACTGTATTCATCAGTGAGTTGAATATAATCAAAGATGTTAGAAGCATTAACTTTAATTGCGATTCTTTCAGCGATATCCTTTTCAGGATATACAGTTTCATCAGCACCAGCCATTTTTAAGAACTTAGCTTGAATTTCAGATGCTGCCTTTGAAATTATATATTTGCATCCAAGTTCTTTTAAATGAGAAGTAATTTCTAGAGATGCTTGGAAGTTCTGACCGATTGCAACAATTACAATATCAAAGTTTTTAGCTCCAAGTTCTTTTAGAGTTTGCTTCTGCATACAGTCTCCAACGTAAGCATTAGTAAATTCTGTAGATAATAGATTTACAACTTCACTATTAGAGTCAATTATACAAACTTCATTTTTTAAACTAACTAATTTTCTAGCGAGATGTTTACCAAACTCACCTAAACCAATAATTAATACGTTTTTCATATGATTACCCCACAATTATTTTGCCTTTCGGCTCTTCGAGTATATATTCATTATTTTCTTTTGTAATAAATAAGCTTAAAAGTGATAATCCACCAATACGTCCTGCATACATTAAGAATGTAAGAATAAGTTTAGTGAATGTATTACCTGCGGCACTTACACCTAAGGATAGTCCGACAGTACCAACTGCACTTGTAACTTCAAACATGATTTGTTCGAATGAGAATTCATCAAACGCAGCGATTAGGATACCTGATATGATTATTAATGCAACATATGCTACAAATAGTGCACTTGATTGTTTAACAATCTTATCTGGAATTTGTCTTTTGAATAATACAACTTTATTATGACCTCTCATTTGAGAATAGAGGTTTGCGGCTACTACGACAAATGTAGTAACTTTAAGACCACCGGCAGTAGAACCAGAGTTACCACCAATAAACATAAGCACGTTAGTTAATAGTTTTCCTGATGATGTTAATTGTGCCATATCTACTGAATTAAATCCAGCGGTTCTAGGACTTACAGATAAGAAGAAGGCATTTACAAGTTTATCTTTAAAACTAAAGTCTGTGAACGCTCCACCATTACCTATATTAGTAAATTCAAACATTAAGAATAATAATGCAGGAACAACAATAAGTATCGCATTAAATACTAATACTACTTTAGAATGAACTTCAAGTTTCTTTAAGTTAAACTTATTATCGATTAAGTCACTCCAAATAATAAATCCTGATCCACCTACTATAATTAATACCATAATTGTGATAAGAAGAGGTGAATTTGATTTATAAGCAGTTAAACTACCTGTGCCAAATATATCAAATCCGGCGTTACAGAATGCACTTATTGAATGGAATATTCCTTTAAAGAGTGCATCACCGAAACTCATATCTTTAGCTAATATTGAAGTAATGATTACTGCACCAGTACCTTCAAATATAATAGTTCCGATGACGATTCTTCTAATAAGTTTACCTATACCAGATATATTATAAGATCCAGCAGACTGCATCATTATTGTTCTATTGTATAAAGACAACTTCTTACCTATTAACATAAAGAATAAGGTAATGATTGTCATAAAGCCTAATCCACCAATTTGAATAAGAACTATAATTACTATTTGTCCAAATATAGTCCAGTGTGTAAATGTATCAAATGGAACTAGTCCAGTTACACATGTTGCACTAGTCGCAGTAAAAAGTGCATCTAAAAAAGATGTATAACCATTTTTTGCTGCGTCAGGAAATAATAGAAGTATTGTTCCGACCATAATGGTAAATATATATCCAATTGATAAGAATCTTACAGGCGATAATACTTTTTTCATTTTTTACCTTTTATATAATAATATCACTTTTATTATATAATTACCTAATAATCGATTTGATATTTGAGTATACTAAATCAAATATCGCACATATTTTAACACCATTTTCACAAAATTAGTCTATAATTTAATGATAGTTAAACTTATAATTACAATTATAAGATTAAAAGTATATAATAATTATAAAGAAAAAAGACCTATAATTAGGTCTTAATAATTTAGGTGGTACACCTTCACGGACTCGAACCGTGGACCCATTGATTAAGAGTCAATTGCTCTACCAACTGAGCTAAAGGTGCATATACACACGCTCTAAAATTATATAATGTGTTTTGATATTTGTCAAACACAAAAATTAAAAATTTTTAAATTAAGGAGTTTTTATGGATTTAGTAATATTAGCTGCCGGCTTAGGATCAAGATTTGGTGGCTTAAAACAGGTTACTCCTGTTGATGAATATAATAACTTTATAATTGATTATTCTATCGTAGATGCAGCTCATGCTGGCTTTGATAGAGTAATATTTATTATCAACAAAGATAATAAAGAAGTATTCGATTCAACAATCGGTAATAGAATTAAAAGTATTATCAAGGTTGAATATGCGTTCCAAGAATTCGATTCACCATTAATCCCAAAAGATAGAACTAAACCTATGGGTACGGCTCAAGCTTTACTCTCAGTAAAAGATATTGTATCTGATAAGTTCTTAATCATTAATAGTGATGATTTCTATGGTAGAAGTGCTTATGAAGAAGCTTTTAATGCTTTAAATAGTATTGATTCATCTTCAAAGAATAAATATTTCAACATCGCATATAAAGCTAAAAATACTTTAAGTTCAAATGGTTCAGTAAAAAGAGGAATCATTAACTATGAGAATGGATTGTTAAAGAATCTTACTGAATCAATTATTTATAAAGAAGGCAATAAGATCTATGCATCACCTCTTGATGATAAAGATAATATAAGAGAAATTGATGAAGACACATTAGTATCAATGAATATGTTTGGATTTACTAAAGATTTCATGAACTATTTAGTTGATGAATATAAAGTATTCTTAAATACTGAAGATTTATCTTCTAAAGAATATTTACTTCCAGAAGTAGTTGCTAAAGTTGTGAAAGAAAAGAAAGCAGTATGTGAAATCAGAACAACTGATAGTAAGTGGTTTGGAGTAACTTATAAAGAAGATAAAGAAGAAGTAGAAGAAAAAATAAAAGAATTAAAAAGCAAGGGAGTTTATAAAGAAACTCTATATTAGGAGACAAAAAATGAAGAAAAGAATATTTGTTGTAGCATTAATATTATTCTTGCTATCATTAACGGCTTGTAATCTTAACTGGTTTACAACAACTGAGTGGAAAACAGGCACAAAAGCAACTTCTAGTAAAACAAGTGCAAGTTCTAGTGTTATAGAAACAACAACCACTACTGCACATGTACACACTACAGCTTATAGAGTTGTAAAAGATGCAAAGTGTACTGAAAGTGGATATGGTCAAACATATTGTACTAGTTGTGGTGAAGTACTTGATACAAATATCATACCAGCAACTGGCCATACATGGGATTCAATTATTGGTCATGAACCAACTTGTACAGAAGACGGATATACAGCACATTCTGAATGCACAAAATGTGGTGCTGTAGTTAATAACCAAATTCTTCCAGCATTAGGTCATAACTATTCATTTAGTCACAGAATTGTACCTGAAGATGATAATTATGTTAGTCATTCATATGCAGTTTATACATGTGATAGATGTTATGGAACTTATCATTCATTATTACAAACTAATTATAAAGCTGCGTATGGATATAAATCATTAAGCATATTATCTAATAGTGAAGCTTATCTTGCTTTCTATGAATGGCTTTATAGTGAAGCTTCAGCATTTAGATTAAATTATACAGACTTTGAAGGCGAAGAACCTTCAGATGGTGGATATGAAATAGCTAGAAAGAATGTTGCCGCTATGGGTCTTACAATTAAAGAAGCTGCGGCTGTATATCATACATTCTTATATGATTGTCCAGAATTCTATTATTTAAAGAGTGGATATATTGCAATAGGTCCTAGAGATGGCGATCCTCATACATTTGTAATGCAAATTGATGAAGCATTTAAATTAAGTTCATATAGAGAAGAATGTCAAAATACTGTTAAAAAAATGTGTGAAGATTTCACAGCTGAGTATAGTCATACAAATGATAAATTAACTTTAATTAAGAATATTCATGATTTTATAATTAAGAGAGTTAATTATGGTTATGAAGAAGATGGTACAACACCTCTTGATGACGCTGAAGCTCATTGCATAATCGGTGTATCAGCAAGCGGAAATGGAAAAGCCAGTGCAGTATGTGAAGCATATTCTAAAACATTCTTATATTTCGCAAGAATGTATGATGTTGATGCGATAATAGTTCACGGCGCAGGTCATGCTTGGAATATGGTTAAGTATAATGGTAATTGGTATGGTCTTGATGCTACTTGGGATGATCAACCAGAAACATATAGAGATCAAGGCGGAATTTATTATGGCTACTTTATGAAGAATGAAGCAGACTTTAATGACGAACACGCTGATGGTGGTCATACTCCATATGACTACTACATTACTAATGGACTTAGATATCAGTTTCCTATTCCACCATTTGCATCTACATCTTATAAGGTAAATATACTAGGAAAAGTAGTATTAGATGATTAATAAAAAAAGATGAGAATTTCGCAATTCTCATCTTTTTATTTTGCTTAAATTTTTAGAAGAATCTTTCTACTAAATCCTTAGATGATGCACAAGTATCTTCCATGTCACCAAATGACATAATTTCACCACCGAAGAATGTATTGTGTTCACCTTGAATCTTTTCAAGTTCATCGTACCATCCAGCTTTGAAATCTTCTGGAGTTACGTGTGGACAATAATAAGTTTCTTGTTCGTAGAGTCTTTCTTTTACTGGGAATCCACAGAGTGCCATATCTTCCATCATCATTTCGATAGTTTTATCATATGGAACATCTTCAGATCCTAAGTGGTTTCTTAATGCGTATACTACACAAGGACAGTTAGCTCCAAGGTCTTCCCATCTGTGATAGTAAACCATAGCGTGACCTAATCTTTCAACTGTCATATTATCAAAGATATAACCTGAAATAGTTGGTCCTTGGTTTTCATCAAATGTAGCAATGAAGTCCACATATTCTTCATGTCTAATCTTAGAGAATAATTCTTTTTCCTTAGCGCTTGCATCAGCAAGTTTAGCGAACCAGTCAAGAGGAGTAGTAACGATTAATTTGTCAAATTCTTCAACTCTTTCACCGTTCTTATCTTTAACTGTAACTTTAATCTTTTCGCCTTTTGGACGTTCAACTTTAACAACTTCAGTATTTAATAAAGCTGGATTTTTAAGTTTCTTATTAGCTGCTTCATAAATAGATTGAGTTCCGTCTTTCCAAGTCCAGAGTCTCATATTTACGAATTCAATAGCAGTAGTAGTATCTAAGTATTTCATTACATAAGATGCTGGAATTTCATCAAAGTAACCATAACCGAAAGAAGTATAAGGACCAATCCAGATTCTTTGAACTTCTTCAACACCGTTTAATTTACAGAATTGATCAAATGGTAAAGCTAAATCTTTTAAGTTAGGGTTTTCACCAGATACAAGTTGTAATGAATTGTGTAATTCTTTAGATAAACCATCATATTTACCTTGAGCTACACCTCTATGACCATATACGTCATAACCTTTATATTTCTCGTTCATAATTTGAACAAGTTTCTTCATTTGTTTCTTAAGTTTTAATAGACCAAATAATTTCTTTAATGAGAAGTTTTTCTTAGGGTCAAATGGGAATATTTCTTTACCGCTTGAATCACGATACATTCTTCTCATATTAGGACCATCTGCATGTCCTACACCAGCGAATTCTTCAACTTCATGAACTGCATGATAAGTGATTGCACCCATGATTGCGCCAGTTTCAAATGATCTTTCTTCTCCGCCAACTTTTAGTTTAGGAGAATAACTCTTACCACCAATCTTGTTTAACTTTTCAAAGATAGTGTAGTTTTTGTATCCTTTTTTCTCAAGATACATAGCTGCAGAGATACCAGCTGGTCCTCCGCCGATAATGCAAATTCTTTCTTTTAAATCCTTTGACATATTGTCTCCTTAAAAAATATTAAATAATGCTTTATTACTAATATTTTAGCACTTTTTCTATATTTTACCTATTATCACTTTTATAGGACAATTTTGTGAAAACACTTACAAGGTCAATTCATTATAATTATGATAGAATATAATTATAAAAGGGTGTCAGAATGAAAGTTAATTCATATAATGATTTTATTAAAGAACTTAATGGTAGAGGAGATGTTTATGTGTTTAGAGGTCAAGCAAACTCTAAACATGTTTTAATTCCATCAGGTTTAAGAGAAAACCATATTCAATACGCCGATAAACAAATCTTTAAATTTGTTGATGAAATGAAGAACGCCTTTGGGTTTGATGAACTTACATGTATTGAAATAGCTCAACATTTCGCTCTTCCAACACGTATGCTTGATTTTACTTATTCAATGGATGTCGCACTATTTTTTGCGTGTTATGATCCTAGAGGTAAATATACTGATTGTGATGGTAAAGTATTTATCTTTAATAAGACAAGATATGAAAACATCTTAAAAGAGAAGAATAAACTCAGTTCACAAGTTATTAGAAACAATAAATACTTATACAACTGGTTATTAAAATACGTTGATAAGAAAGTAACTAAAAATGACTCTAAAGGCATTGATATGCCTATATTTGTCGATGCGACAAGAGAATTTGATAGATTATATATTCAAAAAGGATTATTCCTCTTATGGGGTCTTGATGAAATTCCTTTTGAAGAAATACTTAAGAATGAAAATATTGATATAAATGAACTTATTGATACTATCGTTATTGATAGAGATAGTAAAGAATCTATTCTTGAATCATTAAAACAAAGAAATGTATCAGAAGATACTTTATATATGAATATCCAAAAGATTAAAGATTTAGCTAAGGATATTAAATACGGAGACCAAAATATTGAGTAAATGGGACAGAATTAAAGGATGGCTATATATACTACCTGCGATTATCTTTTTAGGTATCTTTTTGGTTTACCCTTTAATTGATGTCTTTGTCTATTCATTTGAAGAAGGATATAACTTTGTATCTGAATCATCGTTTGGAGTGGGTCTTTATAACTATACATATATTCTTCATGACCATTATTTTATTCAAGCGATTAAGAATACTTTTATAATGGTTATAATCACAGTTCCTATTTCAACTGGTTTAGCTTTATTAATATCACTATGTTTAGCATCAATCCCTAAACTAAGATCAGTATTTCAAACAATATATTTCTTGCCATATGTCACAAATACTCTAGCTTTAGGCTTAGTCTTTATGATTCTATTTAAGGACAATATTTACACAGATGGCGTAGTTAATTCACTTATTCATATATTTAGTCCAAACACAACCATCCATTTCATAGATGGACCATATTGGGCTAAGATGATGGTTCTATGTATTTATATTATTTGGGTAGTATTACCATTTAAGATTCTAATATTAACTAATGCACTACTTGGAGTGCCTGAGGCAATGTATCAAGCTGCGAAGATGGATGGTGCATCAGAAAGAACTACATTCTTTAGAATCACTCTTCCAATGATATCACCAATGCTATTCTATTTAGTTATCACTGGATTTATTGGTGCATTTAAAGAATATAGTGATGCGGTAGCTTTATTCGGTACTGACTTAAACGCAAAAGAAATGAATACAATTGTTGGATATGTATACGATATGCTTTATGGTGATTCAGGAGGATATCCATCATTCGCATCAGCCGCAGCTATTATTCTATTTGTGATTGTCTTAACTATCACAATAATTAATTTACTCATTAGTAAGAAGAAGGTTTTCTATAATAATTAACTATGAAAGAGAAAGGATATAATGTAGAGAAAGCAAAAACTAAACAAAAAGTTAAAAATGTGTTCAAATACATATTCCTTTCGTTCTGGGCAATAATCGTATTATTCCCATTCTATTTCATGGTTTTAACATCACTTAAAACTAGTGGACAATATAATAGTGAAATAGTTCCAAAACTATATGTTTTAAAACCTACACTAGATAATTATGTAATGGCATTTACTACTGTAAGACTATCTAGGTATTTCTTAAATACTACAATATTCGCAGTTTTAACTACTGCGCTAATGATCATAGTATCTATTCTTGCAGCATTTGGTTTCGCAAGATTAGACTTTAAAGGAAAAGATATAGTATTCACTTTATTCTTAGCTTTAATGATGATTCCAAATGAACTAGTAGTAATTACTAATTTCGTAACTATTACTAATCTAAATCTAAGGAATACATTTACTGGATTAATTTTACCTTCAGTAACCTCAGTATTCTATGTATATTTACTTAAAGAAAACTTTGCCCAAATAAGTGATTATATTTATTACGCCGCAAAAGTAGATGGCGCAAATGACTTTAAATATTTAACTAAAATAGTAATTCCAATGTCTAGACCAACTATTATTTCAGTAATCATTTTAAAGATTATTGAATGTGCAAACTCATATGTATGGCCAAGACTTGTGACAACTAAATCAGCTTATTTCTTAGTATCTAATGGACTTCAAGAAATAAGAGAAAATGGATTTGGCCGTGAAAATATCCCAGCGATGATGGCCGCAGTCGTTGCGATATCAATTCCTCTAATTATTCTATTCTTAGTCTTTAGAAAGACAATTATGAATGGAGTATCTAAGAGTGGTACTAAAGGATGATTATATGAAAAAGATATTTAGTTTACTTATTATATTATCCTTAGTCTTAACCTTATCTGCGTGCCATAAGAAAAGACCGCTATCATCATTTAAAGTTCCTGAAACTTTTGATGAAAATAAAGAATACAATGTAGTATTCTGGGCTAAAAACGATAGTAATATTACTCAAAAACAAATCTATGAAGATGCGATAGCATCATTTAATACTTACTATCCTAATATTCACGTAAGTTTAGTATCTTATACTGATTATTCAAAAATCTATAATGATATTATTACTAACATCTCAACTAACACTACTCCAAATGTGTGTATTACATACCCTGACCATGTCGCAACTTATAAGACAGGAGAGAATGTCATAATTCCACTTGATAATCTTATTAATGATTTAAGATATGGTTTAGGTGGAGAAATGATTAAATTTGATTCACCAACTAAAGAAGAAGTAATCTCTAAATTTATTGATGAGTGTAAGCTTGAAGATAATCAAACATACGCTCTACCATTTATGAGATCAACTGAAGCCTTATATATTAATAAGGATTATGTAGAAAGCTTAGGTTATACTATCCCTGATATAGTTACTTGGGACTTTATCTTTGAGGTTGCGGATAAAGCAATCGTTGAAAACGATAAATATAATCAAGCTCAAAAAGAAGCTGACCCAAATAACTATAAAGAAAATAAAATCATTCCAATCATTTATAAATCAACTGACAATATGATGATTCAAATGATTGAACAAAAAGGTTATGGTTATTCAACTAAAGAGGGAGATATTTTAATGTTTAATGATGAAAACATGGAAATATTAATGGACCTCGCTCCTCACGCTAAGAATAAAGCCTTCTCAACATTTAAGATTTCATCTTATCCAGGAAATACCTTTAATAGAGGCAAATGTATATTTGGAATAGATTCAACTGCGGGAGCTACTTGGATGGGAGGCAATGCCCCTCTTCAAGATATCCCTGAATCTGAAAGAGCGAATTTTGAGACAGTAATTCGTCCAGTTCCTCAATATGATACATCAAATATTAAAATGATTTCTCAAGGTCCATCACTTTGTCTATTTAATAAAGATGATGAAGGAGAAGTAATGGCTTCGTGGCTCTTTATGGAATATTTACTCACTAATAATGTTCAAATTCCATATAGTGAAACTGAAGGATATATTCCAGTAACTACTAAAGCTCAAAATGATCCTAGTTATATAGAATACTTAAATAGTGGTAGTCCTGATAGTCTAACTCACTATCAAGTTAAGATAGATGCGACTAAAATGCTTCTAGATAATATTAATAATACATTTGTAACTCCGGCATTTAATGGTTCTGTATCTTTAAGAGATGCAGCGGGACAATTAATTGAGGAAGTCACAAGAAACGCTAAAAAAGTAAATAAAGATTATATTAAAGATACTATCTATCCTAAAGTAATATCTTTATATAGGATAGGTAAATCTGGTAAAGCTAAGTTTACAACTTTACCAAAAGAAACTATAATATTATTTGTGATATTCGGTCTTACATGGGCTGGAATAATTACATATATTACAATTGATTCAATAAAAAAATACAAAATAAATAAAAGGGAGAAAAAATGAAAAAGATTTTCGCATTATTATTAACTCTTGCATTAACTCTCACACTTGTTGGCTGTAAAGAAGCTAAAGGTGAAGGCGTTAAAAATCACGCTCAATTTGTAGAAGTTGAAGACAAAGAAGAAAATGTTTCTATTGAAGCATATATTCAAGCTAAGACTTACAAAAATTCTTGGAATAATGTTTCTTTATATCTTCAAGATAAAGAAGGCGGATACTATGTATATCGTATGCCTGTAACTGAAGCTCAATATGATGAACTCAAGATTGGCCAAAAGATTAAGATTACTGGTACAAAAGCTGTATGGGGTGGTATGCATGAATTTGCTGAAGGCACTGCTAAATATGAACTCGAAAGAGGTGAATATATTGCTAAGGCAAAAGATGTTACTAAGACTTGGTCTAACCTTGATGAAATGATTAAGTCACAAGGTATGCTTGTTAAATTTGCTTCTGCTAAAGTAGTTGCTACTAAAGTTGATGGCGCTGATCAACCATTTGCTTATAAATGGAATGGTTCAGGTCAAAAAGGTGATGATTTATACTTCAACCTCCAAATCGGTGAAGTTACATATCAATTCCTAGTTGAAACTGATTTATGCAATGCTGACACAGACGTTTATAAAGCTGGTGAAGCATTAAAGCTTGGAGACACTGTTACTGTTGAAGGTTTCTTATTCTGGTATGAAGGCAAACCTAATATGCATGTAACTAAGATTTCTAAATAAGGATTAATAAAGGGCCTCAAAATGGCCCTTTAGTTTATAAAAGTATGATTATATTTAATGTTAAAAATTACGGTCAAATTAAAATTGAATTAAATAGAGAATATGCACCAATCTCTTCAGCTAATTTTACTGAACTATCTAGAAGCGGTTTCTATAATGGTTTAACATTCCATAGAGTAATTAAAAACTTTGTGCTTCAAGGTGGAGATCCTAAGAATGATTGTACTGGTGGACCAGGATACTCAATTAAAGGTGAATTTAAGTCTAATGGAGTAAATAACCCACTCAAACATAAAAGAGGTGCATTATCAATGGCCCGTTCAATGAATCCAAATAGCGCAGGTAGTCAATTCTTTATTTGCCATAAAGATTGCCCATCTCTAGATGGTGATTATGCAGTATTTGGAGAAGTAGTAGAAGGAATGGATATCGTTGATAAGATTGCAAATCTTAAAACTGGTTATAACGATAAACCATTAGAAAAAGTAGAATACACTGTTGAAGTAATTGATGAACCAGTAGTGGAATTTGAAAAACTTAAAGAAAGATAAAAGGCTACATTAAAATGTAGTCTTTTTTATTTAATTATACAAATTTATAAAAATAATACTTTACAACTTTAGCGTAATAAAGTATAATAACATTGCTTTAACACTTTAGCGTGATAAAGTAAAAGAAAAATAAAGTGAGGATTTTCAAAGTGAAAAGAAGTTTAAAAGTATTATTTGCATTTGTATTATGTTTATTTGGACTCGTTGTTGTTACAGGTTGTAAAAAAGACAACAATGCTGATTTAAAGAAGATAAAAGATAATAAAGTAATCTATGTAGGTATAACTATCTATGAACCAATGGATTATTTCGGTGATGATGGTGAAACTATTATTGGTTTTGATGCTGAATTATCTAATTTATTCGCCGAAAGCTTAGGAGTTGCATGTAAGTTCGTTCCTATTTCTTGGGATTCAAAAGTGCTTGAACTTAATGGTGGATATATTGATCTTATTTGGAACGGTATGACAGCTACTGATGAATTAGGTACTAAAATTGATTTCTCTTTGCCATATGCTACTAATTATCAATGTGTAGTTGTTAAAAATAATATAGCTGATTATACTAGCGCAGAATCTTTAAAAACTAAAAAGATTGCTGTAGAACAAGGTTCTGCTGGTGAATCATCTGTAAATGGTCTTTCAAATAAAATTAGTAGTGTTAATTCACAACTTGATGCATTAAATGAAGTATTAAGTGGTACTTCAGATTGCTGTGTAATTGATTACACAATGGCTTATAGTTTAGTTGGAAAAGGAAACTATAGTGGTCTTTCTATCGTTGATTCATCAAAGATTTCATTCGATAAGGAAGTATTTGCGGTTGGCTTAAGAAAAGGATCTGATTTAGCTATTAAATTAAACCAATTCTTTAAAGATAACTTTAAAAATGGAAAGTTAGAAGAATTAGCTATTAAGTATGGAGTTGCGATAAACGCTGACGCATTTAAGTAATATGAGTGAATTCTTAAAGATAACCATAGATTTATTAAATGGATTCTTATCTTCAGTATTCTTATTCATATTTACTCTTTTACTCTCAATACCTTTAGGCTTATTATTCTCCCTTGGGTCAATGTCTAAAATTAAACCACTCAAATATTTGATAAAGATTCTAATTTGGGTTTTAAGAGGTACTCCACTCTTACTTCAAATATTTGTGATATTCTATGTCCCTGGATTACTCTTTAACTTCCAGTGGCCAGAAATAATCACAAAATTTGAGTGGTTTAATAATACATTCTCAACTAGATTCATTGCGGCACTTATTACCTTTATAATTAACTATGCCGCATACTTTAGTGAAATATTTAGAGGTGGAATTGAAAGCATTTCTAAAGGACAATATGAGGCTGGCCAAGTACTTGGGATGACTAAAAGAGAAATATTCTTTAAAGTTATCTTACTCCAAGTAATTAAAAGAATAATCCCACCAATGTCTAATGAGATTATTACTTTGATTAAAGATACAGCTTTAGCTAACGTTATTGCGGTATCTGAGCTTATGTTTAGGGCGAGACTTCAACTATTAAATGGACTTATTTGGCCTATCTTCTACGCAGGACTTTTCTATTTATTATTTAATGGTCTAGTTAGTTTAATTCTTTCTAAGACAGAAAAGAAACTTGAATATTTTAGGGTGTAATATATGGCTTATTTAGAAATAAAAGATTTATCTAAAAAATATAGCGACAATGAAATAATTAAGAATGTTAGTTTTTCTTTAGATGAAGGAGAAGTCTTATCTATCATTGGACTATCTGGTTCTGGAAAGACTACCACTCTAAGATGTCTTGCGTCTTTAGAAGAGATAGATAATGGAGAAATAAGTATAAATGGAGAAATTATTTATAAAGGTGGCATCTCACTTAAAGAGAGTGAGATCAATGAAAGAAGAAGTCATTTTGGTTTAGTCTTTCAATCATTCAATCTATTTCCTCAATATACTGCGTTTGAGAATATTAAATTACCATTATCTTTAAGAGAAAAGAGAAATAAAAAGAAAGGCCAACCTTACTTAAGTGATGAAGAAATAAATAATCTAGTTAATGATCTATTAGGTAAAATTAATTTAACCCAAAGAGCCTCTGCCTATCCTTGTGAATTATCTGGAGGAGAATCACAACGTGTCGCAATCGCTCGTGCTATCGCACTTAATCCTGATATACTTCTATTTGATGAACCAACCAGTGCTTTAGATCCAATTCTATCAAAGGAAGTATTAAAGGTAATTAACGATATTAAAAAGACATTCAAGAAAACAATGATTATTGTGACTCATGAAATGGAATTCGCAAGAAGAGTCTCAGATAAGGTAGTTTTTATGAATGATGGAGTGATAGTAGAAGAAGGAACTTCTAAAGAAATATTTGAAAATCCTAAAACTGATATATTAAAACAATTCCTCAAAACATTTGATAATATAGTATAATAATTAAAAAAGACAAGGTGATTATTATGAGTGATAGAGATAAAAGAATTGAGGAATTATATAAAGCTATTATATCTATTAATGATTTAGAAACATGTAGAGATTTCTTTGAAGACTTATGCACATATAAAGAAATCGATAATATGGCATCTAGAGTAGAAGCCGCTAAAAAGTTAATAGATAATGAGACTTATGAAAATATAATTAAAGAATCTGATATCTCATCAGCTACATTATCACGTGTATCAAAATGCGTTAAATACGGAAAAGGATACACAAAAGTATTAAAAAAATAATCAATCTCTTGATTTTTAAAAATTATATTTTATAATAACTACAAATTTAATATTTAAACCGTTGATATGGGAATAAAACATTAAAAGTGCTTATAGAGAGTAGGGGATGGTGGAAGCCCTATAGATTACTGTTTTGTAAATGGGCCATTGAGGGAACAATGAAAGGGAATTAATTCCTAAGTATCTTGTTACGTGTTTCATACGTCAGTTGATAGAAATGTGATAGCATTTCAAAGAGTGTATAGCCATAAAGCTATAAATTTAGGTGGTACCGCGGGTAAATACTCGTCCTAATGATAGGACGGGTATTTTTTGTTTATAAGGAGGATTTAAATGTATTACATCCATGATACTTGAAGGATAGGCTTAAGCCCTAAATGTTATATATCTATTAAAAATAAAAACAAAGGAGAAATTAATTAAATGAAAAAGATATTCACATTATTTATATTATTAGTATTAACTTTAACATTGACATCTTGTACAACTAAAACAGTAAATAAAGTATACGCTAAAGAAGGTGCAAAGACAGTCGCTATATTAAAATATGGTACTCATACATCACTAGATGAAATAGAAGAAGGAATCGTAAATGAAATTAAGAAGAATTCTAGTGATTTAGTTATTAAGACATATGATTGTAACTTTGATTCAGCTATTATTAATCAAACATTAACTGCGATTAAAGATTTAGACTTAGCTTGCATAGTCGCAATCGCAACTCCAGTTGCTGTTGCTGCATGTAATACATTTACTGATATTCCAGTGGTATTTGCGGCTGTATCTGATCCTGTTAGTGCTAATGTAGTTGGAGCTAATGTAACTGGTACAAGTGATCAGATGCAATTAGACCTACTTATTGACCTTGCTAAAGAAGTAGATTCTAACGCAAAAACTTTTGGATATATCTATACAGAGACAGAAGCCAATTCAAATGCTAATTTAGTAACTTTAAAAGAATTAGCTAAATCAAAGAACTTTACTTTAAAAACTAAAACTATTACTCAAACCTATGAAATCACTGATAACCTCAATTCATTAATTGATCAAGGCATTGATTCTTTAATCGTTACTGATGACAATAATGTCGCAGCTGGAATGGATATCTTATCTGATATCTGCGCAAGAAATAATATCGGTGTATATTGTGCCGCAGATAGTGAAGTTAGAGATGGTGGAATGATGGGATATTCAATCAGCTATTCTAAACTTGCAGAATATACAGGCCAACAAGTACTTGAAATAGTTAAGAATAGAAAGGCAGTATCAGAGGTACCAGTTAAATATTTCAATCAACAATCTGATTTAAATCTTTATTACAATTCAGATTTCCTTAAAAAATCTAGTAAGTATAATACTTTAGTTAATGAAACAATAAAATCAAAAGGTACAGATTTATCTAAGAGGTAATCATATGAGCATAGATGCAATTTTAAATACTATTATAATTGCACTAGTATTCACTATTCTTGGATATGGAGTATTTTTATCATTTAAGATACTTAATATCACAGATCTAACAGTAGAAGCGTCATTCGCACTAGGCGCATCTATTACTGGAATGATGTGCAATTATCAAACTAGCCAAATGCCAAATTCAATAATTACACCTATTATTTCTTTAATAGTTTCTTTTGTTGGTGGAGCTATTGCGGGTACTATAACCGCAATACTTCACACCAAACTTAAGATTAATAGTGTCTTATCTGGAATACTTGTCTTAACCGCATTCTATACTATTAATCTTCTAGTTATTAAGAAAGATTCTAGAGTATATTCATCTATTGGACTATCTGATGGAAGAGGTGTAACTCTATTTAGTCCTGTTGGATATAATCCATATTTAATGGCATTAATCATGTTTGGAATAGTGATACTAATTGGTGCACTAATATTCTTATTCTTTAAAACTAAATTAGGCTTGTCAATTAGAAGCTGTGGAGATAATGAAGAAATGACTAAAACTCAAGGAATCTCTACTGATAATATGAAGATAATTGGACTCGCACTAGCGAATGGTCTAGTTAGTTTTTCTGGAAGTTTATTTGTCATGGCGCAACATAGTTTTTCAACTGGAATAGAAAAAGGAATGATGGTTGTGGGTGTTGCCACTATCATCATTGGTGAAATACTAGTTAGAAGAAGTCATAAGCTTCATATCATGCTTATAGGTATTATGCTTGGCTCAATAATTTATAGATTCATTTATGCATTCGCATTAAGAATTGATTTTATTGAAACCACATACTTACACCTAATTACCGCAGGTTTAATTGTGCTTATTATGTTCTTATCTAATGTGATTCAAAGAAGAAGTGAAAAGAATAAGTTAATTAAAACAATAAACAATTTAAATAAGGAGGCACTAAATGATTAATATTTCAAATTTATGTGTAGTATTTAATCAAGGAACTCCTCTAGAAAAGATTGCCTTAAATAATTTTAATCTTGAAGTTAATAATGATGATTTTATCTGTATTCTTGGAAGTAATGGCGCAGGTAAATCTACCTTATTCAATTCACTATTAGGTAAGATTCAATATGGTGGAAACATTTATATTGATTCAAAGAATATTGATTCACTAAAAGACTATAAAAGAGCTAAAGATATTTCAGTAGTATATCAAGACCCAGTTAGAGGTACATCCCCTAATCTTACTGTCTTTGAAAATATACTTTTAGCTAATAGAAATAGAATCAATAACAAGAAAGCATATAAAGAAAAAGTAATTAATGATTTATCTAAATTTGAAATAGGTCTTGAAACTCAACTTGATAAATCTACTAAATATTTATCAGGTGGTCAAAGACAAGTCTTATCTTTGTATATGGCAACCCTTTCAAATCCTAAGGTATTACTTCTTGATGAACACACCGCAGCTTTAGATCCTAAAACTGAAACAAAGGTAATGGAGATTACTTCATCATTAGTTAAAGAAAACCATATTTCTACTTTAATGATTACTCACAATTTAAAGACAGCTTTAGATTACGGGAATAGATTAATAATACTTAATAATGGTAAGGTTGTCTTAGATATTAGTGGTGAATTAAAGAAGAATATGACTGAAAGTGAATTACTTAAAACTTATTCAAATAGTTTTAGTGATGTCACATTATTAAATAAGTAAAAATAAAGGCTACATTACAATGTAGTCTTTTTATATGTTATAATTTAGAAAAGAGGTACATTATGGAAGAAGTATTAAAAAACGAAGAAGAAATGGTTCAAGAAGAAATAAATAATAATGAACCTATAGAAGAAGTAAAAGAAGAAGTCTCTTTAGATAGTGAAGAGGAAGTTGAGGAAGAACCTAAAAAGAAACTTTCAAGAAGAGAAAGAAAAAATCAAAAACTCTATAAACTCTTTACTAAACCAGATATTAAATATAGAGGCCCTTTAGCTTATTATCATTTAAGAATAGTGGCTTGGATTTCTATTGCGGTAACTGCGGTTGTAGGAGTCTTATCATTTGAGCAAACCATTGGTGTAAATTTAATAAGCGAAAAATGGTTAAATGTATTGTCTTCTATATCTGCGTTATCTTTACCAATGTTTTTGATTGCGACATTCGCAACTATTCTAAATAAGAATAAAACATATAAATCCGTAATTATCTTTTATACTGCTGCATACTTAGGTATGGCTGTAGTATTCTTAATCCTATATTACAGATATGTGAATGGAATTATTAAACTAATATCTCCAGAGATGAATGTACTTATCACATCTGTGATTAAGAGTGTAGGATTTAAGCTTAATATTTTCGCTGATTTACTTGTTTTATCACTATTTAATCTATTTATTAATTACACTCCTAAAAATCATTTTCAAGGTAAAAAATTATATTTATTTAGATCATTTGCGATAATACCTTTATTATTCGCTTTAGCGTCTTATATTATTGAAGTATTAATTGGATTTGATGTATTAAAATTACATATCGCATTATATCCATTCTTAACTACTAAATCACCGCTTATATATGTATTATTCATAGTATTATCTTTATGGATTAAGAAGAGAGAAAGACAATTTATAAGAATAGGTTTCACAAGAGAACAGTATGATGCATTCTTAAAAACTAATAGAAACTCATTAGCTTTCTCAGTTAAATTATCTATTATCTTAGTTATATTAGCTTTAGTAGATTTAATACTTGTGGTAACTGCGTTAGTTGTTCAAGAGGTAGCTCAAATCCCTGAAGCCATGAATATGGCAGGTATACTTAAAATAGGAGATTGTGCAGGCACACTCATTGCGATACCATTTATTCTCTTATTCTCATATACAAGAAGAACTAAAAACCAAATGATGGATTTGATGGTCGCATTTGGCGGAATTATCTTAGTAGTGCTTGTATATATTGAATCAATTTATCAATTAATAGTACAACTACTAAGTAACGTATCTTAATAAAAAAACAATCACAGGCTAGGCTTGTGATTGTTTTTCTTTTTCTATAATTGCTTTAGCACACCTTTTACCTGCGCCCATCGCAAGTATTACAGTAGCTGCGCCTGATACAGCATCTCCTCCAGCGTAAACATTGATTATTGATGTTTGACCAGATTCATTTACTGAGATTCCACCCCACTTTTCAGTGAATAGGAAAGGAGAAGAACTAGTTAGAATAGGATTAGGTGATGTTCCTAGAGCCATAATTACTTGATCACACTCTAAGAAGTGAGAAGAATTAGGTTCTTCAATTGGTTTTCTTCTACCAGATTCATCTGGTTCACCCAAAACCATATTTACTACATTCATACCAATTACTTCTTTATTTTCATTTCCAAGTATTTCTTTTGGATTAGTTAATAGATTAAAGTGAATTCCTTCCTCTTTAGCGTGAATAACTTCTTCACGTCTTGCAGGAAGTTCCTCTTCACCTCTTCTATAAACAATAGTTACATTACTTCCAAGTCTTAAGGCAGACCTAGCCGCATCCATTGCGACATTACCGCCACCTACAACTATTGTTTTTGAAGCTTTCTTGATTGGCGTATCTGAATTATTATAGGCTTTCATTAGGTTGAGTCTAGTTAAAAACTCGTTCGCAGAAAGTACTCCTTTTAATTCTTCACCAGGTATTCCCATAAATTTAGGAAGACCAGCACCACTACCAATGAATATATATTTATATCCCATAGATAATAATTCATCTAGTTTAATAGTTTTACCAATTACTACATTAGTTTTAATCTCTACACCTAAATCAATTAAGTTATTGATTTCTTTTTTAACAATTGATTTTGGAAGTCTAAATTCTGGGATGCCATAAGTTAAAACTCCACCAGCTTCATGTAGAGCTTCAAAGATAGTTACACTGAAGCCTGCTTTTGCGAGTTCACTCGCACAAGAGAGTCCTGAAGGTCCTGAACCAATTATGGCAACTTTAACTCCATTTTTCTTAATATTATTATTTACTTTTATATTTTGAGCATTATGGTAGTCGGCAACGAATCTTTCAAGACGTCCAATTCCTACAGGTTCAAATTTAATACCCATAGTACATTTAGATTCACATTGTGATTCTTGAGGGCAAACTCTACCACATATCGCAGGAAGAGAAGAAGATTTCTCGATGATTGAATATGCTTCATCAAATTTATGTTCCTTAACTTTTGCGATAAATTGAGGTATTTCGATATGAACGGGACAACCTTCTATACAAGGTGCGTTCTTACAGTTTAAGCATCTTGAAGCTTCAATTAAGGCAATCTCTTCTGTGTATCCTTTTGAAACTTCTTCAAAACATTTATTTCTAACCTCAGGAGCTAGGGTAATATCTTTTTGTTTCTCTTTAATTAATGCCATATTACTTAACCTCCTTAGCCATTAGATTACATGCTTTATCATATGATTTTCTTTCGAATTCTTTATATTCAGTAGATCTTGAGATAGCTTCATCAAAATCTATTTCATAACCATTAAAGTCAGGCCCATCGATACATGCGAATTTTATTTCCTTTTTACCATCTTTATTTAGTGATAATCTACATCCACCGCACATTCCAGTACCATCAATCATAATAGGGTTCATTGATACAGTAACTGGAACATTATATTCTTTCGCAGTTAAAGTTACAAATTTCATCATAATGAGTGGTCCAATCGCAATAATCATATCGATATCTTTTTCTTTATCTAATATCTCTTTTAAAGGCATAGTTACATTGCCTTTTAGTCCACTACTACCATCATCAGTAATAACTATGAGTCTATCTGAAACACTTTTAAATTCATTTTCAAGAATGATTAAATCTTTATTTCTAAATCCGATAATTGAAGTAACATCTGCGCCTCTTTCATTTAAAGCACAAGCAATAGGAAGAGCGATAGCACTACCTACTCCGCCACCTACAACAATAGCTTTCTTAATACCATTTAAATTAGTAGGATTTCCAAGAGGACCAACAAAATCGTGAATATAGTCACCTTCATTTAACTTATTTAATTTATAAGTAGTGGCTCCAACTATTTGGAATATGATTCTAACGGTACCTTTTTCTTTATTAACTCCCGCAATAGTTAGAGGTATTCTTTCTCCGTCATCACTAACTCTTAAGATAATGAATTGACCAGCTTTAGCTTTTGAAGCAATTAATGGAGATGAAACCCACATTTCACATACATATTCATTTAGTGCTTTTTTGGATACGATTTTATACATATAATCCCCCATTAAAATGAAATATAAAATAATATTAATAATATTTTATACTACTTTTGAATAATTTTAATATAATATAAATATGAAAAATAATAAACCAGTAATTGAACTTCACTTTCTAAATAAATACGAAATCTTAAATAATTATGAAAAAGTTATAGAATCATTCACAAAAGACGAAGCAAAAGATTTGATTAAACTAGAAAACCCAGATAGAATTATTAAGGAAATATCTTCACGCTTACTTATAAATAAGTATAGTGGTGAAGGAGTACTTAAACATAGTGATTCAGGAAAACCATATAAAGATAATTCTATATTCTTTAATATATCTAATTCAGATGAAGTCTCAGTAATCGCAGTATCTGACAGAGAGGTCGGAGTAGACATTGAAAAAATCAGAACTATGAAGAATAAAGTGATTAAATACGCTTTATCTGAGAAAGAATATGAAAGTATGGAAACTATTGATGATTTCTTTAAAATGTGGACTATTAAAGAAAGCGTTGGAAAATGCTTAGGAATTGGACTAACTAAAGGAATCAAAAAGATTCCAACTGAACCAACTAAACACTTTATGGGTAAAGATTTGACTTCACTATATACAACTATTGAAGGTTACGCATTAGCTTTAACATACGTTGGATTTGATGAAGTAGAAGTTAAAGTATTTAATGAATCAGTTAATACTTTAATTGATTAGGAGGATAATATGAAAGAGTTAGGTAATAAACCATTATGCTTCCCACAACCAGTATTTATGATTGGAACATATGACAAGGATAATAATCCTAATCTTATGAATGCCGCATGGGGTGGTATATCAAATGATGATGAAATGACTATCTGTCTTGGGAATAATCATAAGACAACAGAAAATATCTTACTTAAAGGTGAATTAACTGTCTCTATGGCAACGAGATCGACAGTTAAAGAATGTGATTACTTTGGCATTGTCTCAGGTAAAAAGACTATAAATAAAATTGAGGTTGCCGGCTTTCACGCAATGAAAGCTCCACACGTTGATGCGCCTATATTTAAAGAATTACCACTTTCAATTGAATGTAAGGTAATCTCTTATGATCAAGAATCTTGTAGATTAGACTTAAAGATTATAAATGTCCTTGCGGATGAATCTATTATTAATGAAAACGGTAAGGTTGATCCAATGCTTCTAGAACCAATTGCCTTTGACCCATTTAATAATGGATATTTAGTAGTAAAAGAAAGAGTTGGAAATGCCTTTAAAGATGGTGTAGAACTCTTAAAGAAGTAGAGGTTAAAAATGAAAGAATATGATTTTGATAGAGGCACCATCAATAGAGATGGTACTGCTTCATATAGAGATGAAAGAAGAGAAAGAAGTACTGTATTTAGTGGAACTAAATCTGGACTTGGAAAAGTGTTCTTATTAATGTTTTTAGGACTAGTTGTTACAGCAGCAGTAGCTGTGCTTCTTCCTATGTTAATTTCAAGAATTGGATTAAGTAATCCTGACTTCGCAGTTAAACTTTATATGGGTTTACTAATTGGTAGTGCGATTGCTCTATTTATCCTTACATTTGTTGCACAACTTGTATGTATTAAAAAAGAAGTTGGTGGAACAGCAATGTTCTTAGTATATAGTGCTGTAATGGGTATACTCATGTCAGCTATTGTACTTGTATATAATGTTGGATTAATTGGCTATGCATTCTTATGTGCTGCTGGTGCATTTGGTGTAATGGCACTTTATGGTGCGTTATCTAAAGGCTCAGTAAAAATAATGGGATATATTGGTTTTGGCTTACTTGGAGCTGTTCTATCTCTTACATTAGCGTATTTCATTCTTGGCTTATTTGGAATCCATTATGAATTCTTATATTGGACAATTTCATTTATTGGAATTGTAATGATGCTTGCATTCACTGCCTTTGATGTTGCAAGAGCTAAATCAATGGCTGAATCAGGAACACTAACAAATAACTTAGCTGCGTATTTCGCACTTCAAATCTATACTGATTTCATCTATTTATTCATAAGAATTCTTTATATATTAGCTAGATTTACAAAAAGAGATTAATTAAAAAAGCATACAAAAAGGGACCTTAATGGTCCCTATTTTTTATCTCATGTGCGGGTAACAGGACTTGAACCTGCACACCTCTCAGTACAAGATCCTAAATCTTGCGCGTCTACCAGTTCCGCCATACCCGCGACTGGCAGGGCCAGGTGGATTCGAACCACCGATGACGGAGTCAAAGTCCGTTGCCTTACCGCTTGGCTATGGTCCTATTAATTTTGCGCTTATTAATGTTACCACAAATATTTATTTAATGCAATAATCAAATAATGAGAATTTTATTTTTTATGGTAAAATCATTAATGTATGTAAATAATTAATGATGTAGGTGATTAAAATGACTGATTTAGAAAGACTTGCGGAACTTATATTTCCAAATATAACTGAAACAATCGAAGACTTAGAAAAAAGATATCCTGAAAGGAATTTACCAGAAGGCGCAATTGTAGATAGATTTGCACCATCTCCAACTGGATTCTTACATTCAGGTTCACTCTTTACAGCTATGATTCAATGGCATTTAGCGCTCAAGAGTAAAGGTGTATTCATGTTAAGACTTGAAGATACTGATACAAAAAGAGAAGTTGAAGGTAGTGGTGAAAGACTACTTAAAGAACTTGCTAAATTTGATATCGTTCCAACTGAAGGTTATTTTGGAGATCATGAAGAGGGTAGCTATGGTCCTTATGTTCAATCAAAAAGATCATCTATCTATAACACTGTTATCAAAGAAATGATTAAAAGAGGAGATGCATATCCTGCATTCGAATCTGAAGAAGAATTAAATGAACTTAGAAAATATCAGGAAGTTCATAAATTAAATCCTGGTTATTATGGTGAATTCGCTAAGAGTTCATTCTTAACTCCGGCTCAAGCTATTGAAAAGATTGAGGCTGGTGAACCTTATATTATCCGTTTTAGATCAAAGGGTTCTAATAAGAATAAAATTCATTTCCATGATTTAATTAAGGGTGACGTTGAAGTTACAGAAAATGAACAACACATTGTAATCCTTAAGAGTGATGGTCTTCCAACTTATCACTTTGCTCACCTTTGTGACGACCACTTTATGAGAACTACTCACGTTCTTCGTGGTGAAGAATGGTTATCATCTCTTCCAATTCATATTGAACTCTTTACTCGTTTAGGTTTCAAACTTCCTAATTACGGACATCTTCCTGTAATTATGAAGAATGATGAGGGTAAGAGAAGAAAACTCTCTAAGAGACTTGATAAAGAGGCCGCAGTATCATTCTTCCTTGAATCAGGTTATCCTAAGAGTGCAATCTTAGAATATTTATTCACTCTTGCCAACTCTAACTTTGAAGAGTGGAGACTAGAGAATATGGATGCTGATATTAGAGATTTCACATTCACATTTGAAAAGTTCAATAAAGATGGTGCTTTATTCGATATGGATAAGATTAATGATATCTCTAAAGAAAGATTATGCCGTCTAACTAAGAGTGAATTTACTGATATGGCACTCGCTTACGCAAAAGAATACGATTCTAATTTATTAGAACTCATTAATAGAGATAGAGCTTACTTTGAATCAATCGTTAATATCGAAAGAGAAAAAGAAAACCCTCGTAAAGACTACACTAAGTTTAGTGATGTATATGAATTCGTTAAATTCTTCTATAGCGATAAATATGATGAACTCTTTGCTCAAGGTTTTGAATACAATGAATCAAAGACGAAAGAAGATATCAAGAAAGTTCTTTCTAAACACTTAGAATCACTTGGCCTTGAACTCGATGAACAAGAATGGTTCAACAATATGAAAGAGGCAATGCACTCTATTGGATATGCTGTAAATAAGAAAGAATTAAGAGATAACCCAGATGAATTCATTGGAACTATCGGTGATGCATCTGAAATCATTAGAATCACTTTATGTGGTAGAAAATCTTCACCTAACCTATACTATGTAGAAAAGATATTAGGTAAAGATGAAATTGAAAGAAGATTCAATAAAATCATTAAATAAATTAATAATCAATCTAAAGAGCGCAGCTTTAATTTAACTGCGCTCTTTATTTAGGAGATAGAGTGTTAGATATAATAATTCCTCAATATAGTGAGGATGAGGGAGTTCTTAAGAACTTACTCGATTCTATTAAGAATCAAAAAGGCATAAACTTTGATGAAATTAAAATAACTATCGTAAACGACTGTTCAGACGTTATTTTAAGTGATGCCTTTTTAAATAGTTATACTAATCTTTCTATCAAGTATTTAAGAAATATAAGAAATACTGGTCCAGGTCTCGCAAGACAATATGGTGTCGACAATACAAATGAAGAATATATTACATTCATTGATTCAGATGATGAACTTTCAAGCGATACCTCACTAATGAAAGTAATAGAATTCTTAAAACATAATAGACCTAATTATTTAGTTACTAATATTGTGACTGAAGTAATTCTAGATGATAAATTAACTACTATAATCAAAAAAAGAAGAAATACTATGCCTTGGATGCATGGAAAGTTTTATAAGAGAGAATTCTTAAACGAAAATAATATTAGATTCCATGAAAATATAAGACATACAGAAGACTCATATTATACAACTTGTGTATTAGGTTCTATTAAACCTGATGAATTAGTTTTTCTTGATACTTACACAGTTTTGTGGAAGATGAATAAGAATTCAATTACTAGAAAATATGATGTATCTGATTATACATTTAATACATTTGAATATGTATTTAATACACCATTTTATGCGTATGACTTTTTAGTCGCACATAATAGTTATTTAAGGTTTAGTTACTATGTATCTAGTATGTTTGGACTTTATATGTTATTAAATTCTAATGTATTTAATAAAAAAGATAGAATTACACAAAAAAATGATTATGAAAATAAATTAAAAAATAATATAATTAGAAGAAGAAATATTTTCATATTGTTCAAAGAGAATCAATTACTTGATTTATGGAACAATGAATTAGAAGATTTAAAGTGTAGATTAAATCTAAAAGAGATGAGTAAAACCTTAGATGATTTTACTAAAGAAATGTTTTAAAAGGAGGTGGAGTGCAGTTGAAAAAAGATGAGTTCAATAACTTTTCTAAGGAAGAAAATGCTCCAATTAGCGAGTATAAACAATTCGAAGCAATTGAATATTATAAAACTGATGAAATTAGAAAAGTCTCAAAAGATATAAATGACACTCCTGCCGAGCACTTTAATGATTCTAAGGTTGTAGATAATTCAGTAAGCAGTGATACATCATTTAATAATAAAACTAAAGAAAAAGAAGAAGTTGAAAAGTTAGAAAAGAGTAGTGAAACTACTTCATCTTCAACAACTTCTAATACAGCAGAACAAGCTGGTCAAGCAGCTGAATCAACTGCTGCAACAACTTCAACTGCAGCATCAACTAGTGCCGCAACAACAAGTGTTGCCGCATCAACAAGTGCCACTGTCGCAGGTGGTTCTTTAGTTGCTGCTCTTGCTGCCGCAACTGTTGCTATCGCAGGTGGTTCATTTGCGACTGCTCCAACTATTACTAATCCAAAGTTTGAATCAGGTACTGACTACATCAAACTTTCTATGGAATTAAGTGATCTTGATGAAGGCGCAAATTACTTTGTAAGACTTAAAGGAAATGATTATGAGGCAGTATTCCCAGTTGAAGAGGAAGGTTTAATTGAAGAAATCTGTACTGGTCTTATTCCTAATAGAAAATATACTGTCACAGTATATAGTAAAAGCGGTGAATTACTTGAATTCCAATATGAAACATATAATATATTTACATCTAAGCTTGATCAACCAGAAGCTATTTATAAGGTTAATGAAAATGTAGATTATGAGAATGGTTCTTATAATCTAGATTATCAAGTATATATCTCTGACATCAATAAAGTTGGTTTTAATACTTATCTTGAAGTTAAAGTTAATGGTGAAGCATATATTGAAAACCATGAAATGAACGAAGATAATTACATCATTGGTACACTTGTTGGCCTAAGAGATAATGCAGTAGTTGATATTACTGCATATACTACTTATTATGATGAACTTATTACAATAGGTAGTTTTAACTATAAAGTTCATTATCCAGAAGGATTTGTATCAAGAGAAGAAAAGTATCTTGCGACATATAATTTTGATGAAAGAAGTCTTTCATACACAATTGATTATAGTAGAGGATATGTGGTATCAGTTGATACTAATTTTGATAATTCAAAAGATCAAGATGACAAATATCAAATTAAGGTATATTCAAGTAGTGAATCTATAATTGATCCAATCAAGACAACTGATAAAACAATTTCATTTGTTGTACCATTTACTTTTAATGATATTAATGTAGAATTCAATCCTATTAAAGAAAGAAGCGGCGAAGATCCTATTAACTATGATCCAATTAGCTTACCTTTATCTTTAGCTCTTCCATATACTGGAGAATATTCATTTAGTGATGAATCAATCTCTCAAGGCCTTGATTATTATTCTGGTTATACTTTAGTTGTATCACCTGAATTTAATAATAATGGTAATGAGTATCAAGGATATAGAATTGATGTATGCGATCTAGAAGGTAACGTACTTACTAGTCAATATGATAGCGAATCATCAAGTGATGGACTAATACTTAATGTTCCATTTGGACATAAGAAAGTTATTGTTAAATTTGTAAGAGTAATGAAACTTCCTACTGGAGACATTCTGGATTATGAACCAGTTGAAGAAGAAGTAGAACTCGTTGAACCTTTCTATAATGTTGGAGTTAATGTATTTAGTGAAGGATATTGTCTTTTAATTGCTCCTAACTCTGGACTTGATAGTAGTGAAGGAGATTTAACTTATAACATAGTTGAACACTATAAAGATGGTTCAACTCTATCTAAAACTTCAACTTATACTGGTACAGGTGAAGACATCTTCCAAACAGACACAACTAATATTACTAAGATTGATGTAAGTATTGTTAATCCTAATAATGACGTTATTGCTAATTATGTATTTGATTTAGGTGTAACCCTTGAAATTGGCGATTATTCAATTGATGGAGATGGTAATATTAAGATTCCATATGAACTCACTTTACCATCAGGTGTTACTCTTGATGATAATCCTCAATTTAGTTTTAGAGAAGGAACTAGTTATGATCCAATTTACATCGAAGACCCTGTTGGTGAAATCACCATCTCAACTCTCACTGGTAATACTCTTGTAGGTGAATTCTATTATTCATATACAACTAAAGAAGGATATAAAATTTCATCTTCAATTGCTTTAGCGCCAATTGATTTCAACTCAAATATTGAAGTTTCATATTATGGCTTCTATTCATCTAGTGTATTCTATGCATACATTAACGCTAAAGATATCATAGAAGATGGAATAGAAATTGATAGAGAAATCAACTTAGATATTAAGGAAGGAGAAAATTATACTCCTATATCACGATTCTCTAAAGAAGGCGTATTCTATGTAATAGAACTTAAAGATCGTGAAACAATTGATGGATTTGATGCATATAGATTAACTTATAGAATAAATGATGGAGAAGATGTAACACTCGCATTTGATTCAGAATTATACGATATATGCATGAACTACTATGATCCTTATAACTTAAATTCATTTGACTATAGCCCTAAGTATGTTTACGAAGTTGATGGCGACAAAGCTTCATACTACTTCAACACAGGATTCAGGTCTAATGAGAGTTCATCTGGCGTAGAGAATTTATATCAAAGAATTGAGATGTTTTACGTAGAAAATGATAAAGTTAAGACAATGTTCTCTCCATATTTCACAGGCGATACATATAAGATGGAAAATATTCCAAACAGAACTAATTATGCAATAAATGTTGCTGTTTACTATAAAGACTCAAACGGAGTATATTACAAGTTCAGAGATATGGGTGCATATGAACTTAGCGGCCAATCAAATATTATAAATGGTTCTGATTCAGTAACTTATAGTGAAGATTATGAGAATCCAGGAGTATATACAACTCAATTGGCTTTCAGAATTAATTATGTCGATATCGATAGAACTAAACCACTTAATGTTATAGTTGGTAATACTACAATTCCGGTTCCATTAAAATCTCCTAAAGAAGAAGGTGTTCGACAAGATGGTTCAAGGTATTACTTTGAAACAACTTACAATGGTATAAATATCCATCTAACAATTGAAACAAGAGATGATGTTCCATACGAATATAACATCGTAGTAAGCGATATAAGCGGTACGTATAATACCGCAACTGTGAATTATACATTCGTAGCGAATGACTTACTCGATGCATTTGAAGAATTAGATCCAACAGATTATACAAGTGAAGTGAATGCAGCAATTGGCACATTCAATTCTAGTTATAATGAAATTACTGATAGTAACTGTTCTTGTGAATACTCAGGAAACCTTGCTGATGGATTTGTTTTAAGTATTAATGAAATCTATATTAATAGTAACCAGGATTCAAGAGACAGACTCCGTTATCAAATATTTGATGAAAATGGAAATGTTATCATGAGTGATTACTTGAGGAATGGTGATAACCAAGTCAATATTGGCACATATTTCAATAAATTTACTTTAAAGATTTATGAAGCTAAATGTTACCACTCTGATTTACCACCAGTATTATTTGATTCAATCTATGAAAAAACATTTGATATGAGTGAATTAAATATTGACCCAATAGATGAAGAAAATATGACATTCAATCTTGTTGATAATGCAACTGGAGATATAGTTGGATATCAAGTTTCTATTCCTATCAATAATGGATATGAAGGTAATGGATACGAGATGAGAATTGTAGAAGAATACAAAGATGGTACATCTGACGCTGTATCCTATGAATATGAACTATCATCATTAAGTAAAAATATAGATCACTCAAGTGATGGTAAGATGGAACAAATAGATAGAATCATCATATATATTTACTATTCTGATGGCTCATACGGAAATACTGGTACAGTATCAGTGATAACTAAAACAATAGAATAAAATAATAGGAGAATATAAATTATGAAAAACAAAAAGAAAGGATTTACTATTGCAGAAATAATTATTATTTCAGTAGTACTTGTAGCATTCTTAAGTGTTGTGATTGTTGAACTTGCAGCACCTGCCTCATCATTCGGCGAATGGATTAAAACAAATATCGTTGATACATCTAATATAGCTAAAAGCTTTATGACTCAACTTCCTACATTTATTAAATGCTTAATCTATGTAGTAGTTATTTATGCATTCTGTAAATTACTTAGAATGATCTTCCATCATAGAATGGAAAAGTCTAATCGTGCTAAAACAGTATTAACTTTAATTGATGGACTAGTTAAATATGCATGCGCTATTGCTATTATCATTTTCATTCTTCAAGCAATCGGTGTTAATGCGACAGCTATCTTCGCATCAGTTGGTATCTTAACTTTAGTTGTCGGCTTAGGTTGTCAAAGTTTAATCTCAGATATTGTTGCGGGAATGTTTATTATCTTTGAAAATGAATATAACGTTGGTGAAATTATAACTATCAATGATTTCCGTGGTACAGTAACTGAAATTGGTATTAGATCTACAAAGATATTAGATGCTGCTGGAAATATTAAAATCATCAATAACTCAGATGTATCTAATGTAGTTAATATGTCACGTGAATTATCTCTTGCAGTTGTTGACTGTGAATTCCCATATGATGTACCAGTAGAAGTAGTTGAAAATCTTCTTAAGGAACACTTTGATTCATTCAAAGAAAAGATTCCAGCAATCATTGAAGGTCCATTCTATAAAGGTGTATCTGGCTACGGTGATTCAAACGTAGCTGTAAAGATCGTTGCTAAGTGTGCTGAAGAAGATAGATATCAAGTACAAAGAGACTTACTTAGAGAATATCGTATGGTATTTAGAGAAGCAGGTATCGACTTATCATTCAACCAAGTTGTTATTAGCCAATATAAACCTACAGAATATAAGACTAATAAAACTGTTAAGAAACAAGCTCAAGACTTCGTTGATGAACAAAAAGAACTCTCTAAAGATATGGATGGAGATAAGGCAAATTAATAAAATAGAGTGGCTCATAAGAGTCACTCATTTTTTATTTATTATTAGCATTTATCAATAATTGATATATAATATAAGTATATAAAACACATTATATAGGAGAAAATTTTATGGCAAAAGCAAAAGGTAAAGACTATTTTGGCTTAGGTAGACTTGTAAGTATTATCTTAGCAATCATCCCTGTAACTTCTTGGGTTCTTGGCTTCTTAACAAGATTCAAAGAAGGACACATCATTTGCGGATTACTTAGACTTTTACTTGGTTGGAACATCATTTGGTTATGTGACCTCGTATTAATGATTGTTTCAGGCCACATCTTAAGATTAGCTTAGTCTTTAAAAAAATATAGCGGGTTTATAGCCCGCTATATTTTTTATTTCTTTAATTAATTATTCTTGAACTTCTTTTGGTGGCTCAGCTTTTTTATTAAAGAATGCTTTAAATACTGATGCTGCAGCAAATGAACCCATGAATGGACCAACAATAGCAGGAATTAAGCATAATGCTTTAAATCCAACTTCTTGGCCATTAAACATTGAGAATACGAGTGCTGATAAAGCTCTTGCTGGGTTAACAGAAGTACCAGTTAGAGGAATACCTACTAGATGAACTCCGAATAATACAAGACCAATTAAGATTCCACCAATGTGACCCCATTCTTTCTTGCTTGTAATACCAAGTACTGCAAATACGAAGAGGAATGTAAGTCCCATTTCTGCCATAGTTGAAAGCATGTAAATCATGAATGATCCGCCAGCTCTTTCACCAGCTTCTTTCATAACTTCAGAAACTAAGTTAGCTCCACTTACACCAGTTTCCCAACTCCACATAACCATAGCAAGAA